>Ga0209373_10000182_pt1 | contig 135943 bp, 131 predicted proteins | sample Higcelweek5metaG_FD_187173 | JGI IMG/M metagenome (GOLD analysis project Ga0209373, IMG submission 187173) | Freshwater pond sediment microbial communities from the University of Edinburgh, under environmental carbon perturbations - High... | ecosystem: Environmental > Aquatic > Freshwater >... | reverse complement strand
CCTCGATCAACTGTTCAGGTTAGGAGCAAGAGGCGGGCGAGAACCGAGCCGGATCGCGGTCTCGTGACCAGGGGTCCAACGGTTTCTCGCCCGCAACACCATAATTGCACATCATCGACACACAGGGATCCATGGTGCCGCTTACGACCATGGATGCCGGGTCAAGCCCGGCATGACGCAATTCTGATGATCCGTGCCCATCCGTGGCCGCGAAGCGGCATCCGTGTAATCCGTGTCTCTTGGCAGAACGGAAGCGATCAACCCCAGGTCGGCCGGGCACATCAGCCGCATTCCGTAATTTTAAACCGGACAGCCGTGGTCGCACCCAGAGACACGGATGGGCACGGATAAGCATAAATATCCGCGCCTATCCGGGTTCATCCGTGTTGCTGCTGGACGCCCGATACGCAGGACTCCCGCTAACATTTCCCAAAAAGAAAAGCGGGCCGCTTGCGCGACCCGCTTTCTTAACCCGGAACCAGAAACCGACGATTACTCGTCGTTCTTGCGGTCCTTGCGGCGCTCGGCCTTCTCCGCCTCGATCTGGGCGGTGATGTCCTCGCCGGTCTCCTGGTCCACGCACTTCATGGACAGCTTGACCTTGCCGCGATCGTCGAAGCCCAGGACCTTGACCTTGACCGAATCGCCCTGCTTCAGCACGTCGGCGGTCTTGGCGACGCGCTCGCGGCTGATTTCGGAGATGTGGACCAGGCCATCGCGCGAGCCGAGGAAGTTCACGAAGGCGCCGAAATCGACGACCTTCACGACCTTGCCGGTGTAGACCACGCCCAGCTCCGGCTCGGCGACGATGCCGCGGATCCAGTCGATGGCGCGCTGGGCGGCATCCACGTCGGACGAGGCCACCTTGATGGTGCCGTCATCCTCGATGTCGATCTTGGCGCCGGTCTGTTCGCAGATTTCGCGGATGACCTTGCCGCCGGTGCCGATGACTTCGCGGATCTTTTCCTTCGGGATGTTGAAGGTGGTGATGCGCGGAGCATTGCCCGAGACTTCGTCGCGGGCGGTCGAGATGCCCTTGTTCATCTCGCCCAGGATGTGGATACGGCCATCCTTGGCCTGATCCAGGGCGATCTTCATGATCTCCTCGGTGATCGAGGTGATCTTGATGTCCATCTGCAGCGCGGTGATGCCAGCCTCGGTACCGGCCACCTTGAAGTCCATGTCGCCCAGGTGATCTTCGTCACCCAGGATATCGGACAGCACGGCGAACTCGGAACCTTCCTTGATCAGGCCCATGGCGATACCGGCCACCGGACGGGCCAGCGGAACGCCGGAATCCATCATGGCCAGCGAGGAACCGCAAACGGACGCCATGGAGGACGAGCCGTTGGACTCGGTGATCTCGGACACCACGCGGATGGTGTAGGGGAAGGCTTCCTTGGCGGGCAGCATGGGGTGCACGGCGCGCCAGGCCAGCTTGCCGTGACCGATCTCGCGGCGGCCCGGCGAGCCCATGCGGCCAGCTTCACCGACCGAATAGGGCGGGAAGTTGTAATGCAGCATGAAGTGCTCGCGGTACTCGCCCGCCAGCTGGTCGATGATCTGCTCGTCCTGGCCAGTGCCCAGGGTGGCGACCACCAGGGCCTGGGTCTCGCCACGGGTGAACAGGGCGGAACCGTGGGCGCGGGGCAGCACGCCGACCTCGACCTCGATGGCGCGCACGGTCTTGGTGTCGCGGCCGTCGATGCGAACGCCGGTCTTCAGGATGTTGCCGCGCACCACTTCGGATTCGAGGTCCTTCAGGATGCCCGGAGCCACGGCCAGTTCGGCGGCGGCGTCACCCAGGGATTCGATCGCCTTCTTCTTGACCGCGCCGACAGCGGCGTAGCGGTCCTGCTTCTTGACGATCTTGTAGGCTTCGCCCAGCTCGGCGACGATACCGGCGGCGACGAACTTCTCGCGCACGATGGCCACTTCCGGGGCGGCCTCGGCCAGGTCCCACGGCTCCTTGGCGCAATGCTCGGCCATCTCGATGATCGCCTGGATCACCGGCTGGAATTCCTTGTGACCGAAGGTCACGGCGCCCAGCATGACCTGTTCCGACAGCTCCTTGGCTTCGGATTCGACCATCAGCACGCCTTCGGTGGTACCGGCGACCACCAGATCCAGCTGGGTTTCCTTGATCTGGGCCAGGGTCGGGTTCAGCACATAGGCGCCGTCGATGTAGCCGACGCGGGCGGCGGCGATCGGGCCGAGGAACGGCACACCCGAGATGCACAGCGCGGCCGAGGCACCGACCATGGCGACGATATCGGGATCGTTCTCCATGTCGTGCGCCAGCACGGTGCAAACCACCTGGGTCTCATTCCGGAAACCATCGGCGAACAGCGGGCGGATCGGACGGTCGATCAGGCGGGAAACCAGGGTTTCCTTCTCGCTCGGACGGCCTTCGCGCTTAAAAAAGCCGCCGGGAATCTTACCGGCGGCGAAAGCCTTTTCCTGGTAATTCACGGTCAGCGGGAAGAAATCAACGCCCGGCTTCACCGACTTGGCGGCGACGACGGTGCACAGCACGCTGGTATCGCCATAGGTGGCCAGCACGGCGCCGTCAGCCTGACGGGCGATCTTGCCGGCTTCCAGAACCAGCTTGCGCCCACCCCAGGTGATCTCCTTGCGGGTGACATTGAACATGGACATACGGTCATTCCTTATCCGTTCGCATCGCCGCCGGATTGCTGCGATGCGGGCGTCTTGACGAGGGCGGCCCACAATTCTTCCACGGGCAAATAACGCCATCGCCAAATGCGGACGCCCGCGCAGGGACCCTTCCCCGCGCGGGCCTCGGCACCAGGGCTACCCCCGGCGCGATCCGCAAACTTTATACCGGCGTTCCGGGCCAAAGCCCAGAGGCGCCGCAAAGTCCGTTACTTGCGCAGGCCCAGGCGGGCGATCAGCGCTTCGTAGCGGGCCTTGTTGGTGTCCTTCAGGTAATCCAGCATGCGACGACGCTGGCCGACCATCAGCAGCAGGCCGCGACGCGAGTGGAAATCCTTCTTGTGATCCTTGAAGTGCTCGGTCAGGTTGCGGATGCGCTCCGACAGGATCGCCACCTGGACTTCCGGCGAACCGGTGTCGCCCTCGTGGGTGGCGAATTCCTTGACAACTTCAGCCTTGCGCTCGGGAGTGATCGACATCGTCTTCTCCTAATGATTCGGGTTGGAGATTCATCACGCGCACCGACCGGACGGCTCCGTCCTCGATGCGCGCCAGCGCCACCAGCCGCTCGCCGTCCATGGCCCGGAACACAATTTCCGGATCACGGACACCGTCCGGCACGGCATGAGTCAATCGGTGAACCGACAGAGCCTGCCCGCTTTGGAGGCGCCGGGCCTCCGCTTCCGACAGGGCTAGCGCCGGGATGTCGTCCAGCGCGGTCTTGACGGGAAGCAGATAGGACCGAAGTGCGGGACCCTGCCCGAGTTCGGCAAACTTGTCCAGGGGAATCGCGTTGCCCTCGTTGAACGGACCGCAGGCGACGCGGCGCAGCACCGAGATATGGGCCAGCGTGCCCAAGGCGGCGGCGATGTCGCGGCCCAGCGAGCGCACATAGGTGCCCTTGCCGCATTCCACCTCGAAATCGCCGTGATCGGCATCGGGGCCGCCCAGATAGCGCAGCGCCTTGATGTGGATAATGCGCGCCTTCAGCTCCACCGCCTCGCCGGCGCGGGCCAGATCATAGGCGCGCTCGCCGTCCACCTTGATGGCGGAATAGGCGGGCGGCACCTGCGGGATGGCACCGGTGAAGCGCGGCAGCACCGCCGCGATCTGCTCGGCCGAGGGGCGGATGTCCGAGGTCTCGGTGACCTCGCCTTCCTTGTCGTCGGTGGCGGTGGCCTGGCCCCAGCGCACCTGAAAACGGTAGGTCTTGGCGCCGTCCATGACATAGGCCACGGTCTTGGTCGCCTCGCCCAACGCGATGGGCAGAATGCCCGAAGCCAAGGGGTCCAGCGTACCACCATGCCCAACCTTGGCCGCCCCGGTCAGCCGCCGCACCATGCTGACCACCTGGGTCGAGCCGATGCCCAACGGCTTGTCGATGGCCAGCCAACCGTCGATGGGAATGCCTTTGCGTTTACGGGCCATGGCAAGCACCTAGATAAAATGACACGGATGAACGCGGACAAGAAAACCCATCCGTGTTTGTCCGTGTCCATCCGTGTCAATAAGCGATTATTCGCCGTCGTCTTCGCCGTCCAGCGAATCGGGATCGAAACGGCGTTCGAACTCGGCATCGCCACCCAGATCGCGGCGGACGTCCGGGCGATGCAGCAGGGCATTGATCTTGCTGGCTTCGTCAAAGCTGACATCGGGTTCGAACGACAGGTTCGGCACCGCGCGCAGATCGACGCGATGGGCGATCTCGTGACGCAGGAACGGCGCCGCCCGCTTGAGGCCCTTGAGCATGCCATCGACCTCGCCGCCGCCCAGCGGCACCACGAACACGGTGGCGTTCTTGAGGTCGGGGCTGATGCGCACCTCGGTCACGGTGATGGCGCGGCCCTGAAGATCAGGGTCGCGGATGTCACCGCGCTCGATGATGTTGGCGATGATGTGACGCAGTTCCTCGCCCACGCGCAGCTGGCGTTGGGACGGCGCCTTATGCCCCTTGTTGGACATGGCTTTACACTCCGGCGAGAGAGAAGAGTGGCGACCGCCCCCTTTACAGGGTAGCGGCCACCTCTTCGATCTCGAAGCACTCGATCACGTCGCCAACACGGATGTCTTCGTAATTGGTGAAGGACATACCGCACTCGTAACCCTCGCGCACTTCCTTGACATCGTCCTTGAAGCGCTTGAGCTGGCCCAGGCTGCCCTGGTGGATGACCACGTTGTCGCGCAGCAGGCGGACACCGGCACCGCGCTTGACAGTACCTTCGGTGATCATACAGCCAGCGACCTTGCCATGCTTGGTGATGTTGAACACCTCGCGGATGCTGGCGTAACCCAGGAAGTTCTCCTTGAGGGTCGGGGCCAGCATGCCCGACAGGATCTGCTTGATGTCGTCGGTGACGTCATAAATGATCGAGTAATAACGGATGTCCACACCGTCGCGGCGGGCCATGTCGCGGGCCTGCGGGTTGGCGCGGACGTTGAAGCCAATGAGGATACCGCCCGAGGCCTTGGCCAGGGTGATGTCCGACTCGCTGACGGCACCGACGGCCGAGTGCAGCACGCGCACCTTGACGTTCTCGTTGCCGATCTTTTCGACGGCACCGATGATCGCCTCGATGGAGCCCTGCACGTCGCCCTTGATGACGACCGGCAGTTCCTTGGCTTCGCCCGCCTTGATGGCGGAGAACATCTCTTCCAGGGTGCCGCGCTGGGCCAGCTTGGCGCGGACCTCGCGGTCCTTGCGCTGACGGTAGCCGGCGATCTCGCGGGCACGGGACTCGTCCTCGACGGCGATGAAATCATCGCCGGCGGCGGGAGCGCCGTCCAGACCCAGCACCTCGACCGGAGTCGACGGACCGGCGGCTTCCAGGCGGTTGCCCTTGTCGTCGATCAGGGCGCGGACCTTACCCCATTCGGCACCGGCAACGAACACGTCGCCGACCCGCAGGGTACCCTTCTGCACCAGCACGGTGGCCACCGGGCCACGGCCCTTTTCCATCTTGGCCTCGACCACGGCGCCCTGGGCGGCACGCTTCGGGTTGGCCTTGAGGTCCAGAACTTCGGCCTGCAGGAGGATGGCCTCCTCCAGCTTGTCCAGGTTCATGCGCTTCTTGGCCGACACCTCGACCGTCAGCACGTCGCCGCCCAGATCCTCGGTCACCAGGTCATGCTGCAACAGCTCCTGGCGGACGCGCTCGGGGGTCGCGCCGGGCTTGTCGATCTTGTTGATGGCGACAATGATCGGCACACCGGCGGCCTTGGCGTGACGGATGGCCTCGACGGTCTGCGGCATGATGCCGTCATCGGCGGCCACCACCAGCACCACAAGGTCGGTGACCTTGGCGCCGCGGGCACGCATGGCGGTGAACGCCTCGTGACCGGGGGTGTCGATGAAGGTGATCTTGGCACCCGAGGCCAGGGTGACCTGATAGGCGCCGATATGCTGGGTGATGCCGCCCGCTTCGCCCGACACCACGTCGGTTTCGCGCAGCGCGTCCAGCAGCGAGGTCTTGCCGTGGTCGACGTGACCCATGATGGTGACCACCGGCGGACGCGAGACCAGCTCGGCATCGCCATCGGTGTCGCCTTCCAGGCCCACCAGCACGTCGGCGTCGGACACGCGCTTGAAGTTGTGGCCGAACTCAGCCACCACCAGCTCGGCGGTATCGGCGTCGATATTCTGATTGATGGTCGCCATCACGCCCATGCGCATCAGCGTCTTGATGACGTCGCCGCCACGCTCGGCCATGCGGTTGGCCAGTTCCTGAACGGTCAGGGTCTCGGGGATGACGACGTCGCGGATGACCTTCTCGGCCCCCTTCTGGAGGTTCTTCAGGCGCTCGCGCTCACGGGCACGCTTGACGGCGGCCAGCGACCGACCGCGCTCGCCGCGGTCATCGTCGGTCAGGGCGTCGGTGATGGTCAGCTTGCCGGTACGGCGGCGGGGCTCGGTGCGCTTGACCGGCACCGGCTTGTGCACGGCGGCCTTCTTGCGCGCGACCTCGTCCTCGTCCTCCTCGCCAGCAGCGCGCGGGGCGGCGGTGGCGGTTCCGGCGGGCACGGTGGTGCGGGTCGGCGGCACCGGGCCGGGCGGCGCGGTCATGCGCGGACCCTGGCGGCCGGGGATACCACCGGGCGCGGGCGGCGCGGTCATGCGCGGACCCTGGCGGCCGGGAATGCCACCGGGCGCCGGCGGCGCGGTCATGCGCGGACCCTGATGGGGCGCGGCGGGGGCGGTCGGAGCCGGAGCGGCAGCAACCGGAGCAGCGGCGGCGGCCACGGGCTCGATCGGAGCGGCGGGCTCGGCCACCGGCTCGACGGCTTCGGGCTCGGCTTCCACAGGCTCGGCTTCAACTTCAACCTCGACCTCGGTCAGGGCCGCTTCCTCGGCTTCGGCGACGGCGTGGGCCATCTCCTCGGCGCGGATGCGGGCTTCTTCCTCGGCACGGATGCGGGCCTGTTCGGCGGTCTGCTTGGCGGCTTCCAGCGCGGCGGAACGGGCGTTGCGCTCGTGCGGGGTCAGGTCGTGAGCATTGACCGCCTGCTGCAACAGCTCGACGTTGGCGACGGCCTTGGCCAGTTCGGCCTCGGCGGCGGTGCTGCCCTCGCGTACTTCGTGCATGGCGCCACCAGCGGCCGAGAAGGTGCGCTTCTTACGCACTTCCACGGTCACCACCTTCGAGCGGCCGTGCGAGAAGCTCTGCCGAACCTGACCGGCCTCGACCGTCTTCTTCAGTTCGAGCTTGCCCGGCTGGGACAGCTTCAACGGCGCCTTGCGCTCCTGATCCTTCGAATCGCTCATGTAATCGACTTCGTCTCTTTCGCGGGGCCGTGCGGGAGGCGCGGCCGGTTTACTCTTACTCTGCCTCTGGCGCCGAATCCTTGCCCGGACACGACACCGCCCCCTCTCGGAAACCGGCCAGCAGGCCCGCCTCCTCCACCAGCCGACGGGCAAGGCCGCCCTGCAACAGGGCCGCATGCACCGACTGATCGCGACCGAAGGGAGCACCCAACTCGACCGCGTCGAACAATTCAACCACGGGAACGCCCGACGCTAAAGCGCGCATCTTGCATTTCCCGTCTTCGGCGGCATCGCGGGCTTCCACCAGCACCGCCGCCCGGCCGGCCTTCAGCTCGGCCTTGACCTTCTCGAATCCGCACAACGCCTGTCCGGCGCGGCGGGCCAAACCCATGGCGTCCAGACAGCGGCGGCACAACAGCGCCGCCACCCGGTCGGCCAAATCCTCGGGCACGGTCACCGCCCGTCGCGCCGCCCTGGCGAACAGACGCTTGGACAGGGCCGTATTTACCACATCCCGCCGAGGGCTCAACCAGATTCCCCGGCCCGGCAGGCGGCGCTCCAGATCGGGCACCACCTCGCCGGACGGCGAGACCACGAACCGCAGCAGTTCTTCCTTGGGGCGAACCTGCCCGGTGACGATGCACCGGCGCTGCGGTCCGCCGGGCTGATCCGCCTCGGCCCAGTCCTCCATATCTTACGCCTGACCGTCCTCGAACCAGTGGGCGCGCGCCGCCATGATGACCGCGTTGGCCTGATCCTCGTTCATGTCGTCCTTGCCGATGATGTCCACCAACTCGTCGCTGGCGAGATCGCCCAGGTCATCCAGGGTCTTGATGCCACGATGGCCCAGCTTGACCAGCATGTTGGGCGACAGGCCCTCGATGGCGGCCAGGGCATCCTCGACACCCAGATCCTTGCGCATGGCGTCGTAGCGCTCGTCCTGCTCAGCCAGGAAAGCCTTGGCGCGGTTCTGCAGCTCGGCGGCCACGTCCTCGTCGAAGCCTTCGATGCCGCTCAGATCCTCGGTGGGCACGAACGCCACTTCCTCGACGGTCGAGAAGCCTTCGGTCACCAGCAGGTGGGCGATGACGTCGTCCACGTCCAGGGCGTCGATGAACATCTTGGAGCGCGAGCGGAACTCTTCGTTGCGGCGCTCGGATTCCTCGGCCTCGGTCATGATGTCGATGGACCAGCCGGTCAGCTGCGACGCCAGACGCACGTTCTGGCCGCGACGGCCGATGGCGAGGCTGAGCTGGTCGTCGGGCACCACCACTTCCATGGCGTGGTTCTCGTCGTCCAGCACCACCTTGGTCACCTCGGCCGGAGCCAGGGCGTTGACCACGAAGGTGGCGTATTCGCCGGACCACGGAATGATGTCGATCTTCTCGCCCTGCAACTCGGCCACCACCGCCTGGACGCGGCTACCGCGCATGCCGACGCAGGCGCCGACCGGGTCGATGGACGAATCGTGGCTGATCACCGCGATCTTGGCGCGCGAGCCCGGATCACGGGCCACCGCCTTGATCTCGATGATGCCGTCATAGATTTCCGGCACTTCCTGGGCAAACAGCTTGCTCATGAAAAGCGGGCTGGTGCGCGACAGGAAAATCTGCGGGCCGCGCGGCTCTTGCCGGACGTCGCAGATGAAGGCGCGGACGCGGTCGCCGGTGCGGAAGGTTTCGCGCGGGATCAGCTCGTCGCGGCGCAGCAGCGCCTCGGCACGGCCCAGATCGACGATGACGTTGCCGAACTCGACACGCTTGACCAGACCATTGCTGATCTCGCCGACGCGGTCCTTGTATTCGTTGAACTGGCGCTGACGCTCGGCGTCGCGCACCTTCTGCACGATGACCTGCTTGGCGGTCTGGGCGGCGATGCGGCCGAAATCGATGGGCGGCAGCGGATCGACGATGAAGTCGCCGACCTTGGCGCCCGGCATCTTCTTCAGCGCCCGCGCCAGCGGCAGCTGGGTCGCTTCGTTCTCCACGTCCTCGACCACTTCGATGAAACGGGCGAGCTGAATCTCACCGGTCTTGCGGTCGATGTGGGCGCGGATGTCATGCTCGTGTCCGTACTTGGAGCGGCCGGCCTTCTGGATGGCCTGCTCCATAGCTTCAAGCACCTCGTCGCGGTCGATGCCCTTGTCACGGGCCACCGCGTCGGCGACCTGCAGCAATTCGGGGCGGGGAAGCGCAGCGATTCGTTCCATCGTTTCTCTTATCCCTGGCCTTCCGGCCCTTTGGTCACAGCGTCGATAAGGGCGTCGGTGAGCACCAGCTTGGCCAACTTGATGTCGGCCAGCGGGATCAACGCCTCGCCCGTTTCGGTCAGCAGCTTGACGCGGCTTTCCTCGTCCAGTCCCAGCAGGGTGCCGCGGAACCGCTTGCGGCCATCCACGGCCACCAACGCCTCCACCTTGACCTCGTGCCCGGCCCACGTGACGAAATCCTTGCCCCGGGTCAGCGGCCGGTCGATGCCGGGCGAGCTGACTTCCAGGACATAGCCGCCCTGAATGGGGTCCTCCACGTCCAGAAGAGCCGAAACCGAACGGCTGATGTCGGCGCAATCGTCCACCGTCATCGGCGCGCCGTCCTTGCGCTCGGCCATGATCTGAAGCGTGGGGTGAGTTTTACCTTGGAACATGACTCGCACCAGCTCGTAGCCCATGCTTTCGAGCGACGGCGCGATCAGTTCATCCAAACGTTGCTGAAGGTCCATTCCCTCGACGCCTTGCGACCTAAAGGGTCCTTAAAAAAACAAAAAAGTGGGCCTACGGCCCACTCTCACGGTCCCTTCCTCCTGCGATGCACGCTTCTTGGAAGGGAAGCAAGAATGTGTCTAGTGGCGGACATTATGCGGATTCGGCGCCGGAGGCAAGGGAAGAGTGAAACGCCACCCCGCCCGAAGGTTGGGACAGTCACCCTCTACCGTAAAGCTGCCGGAAGGCGGCGGTGATGGAATGCCGAACCTCCGGTCCCGGCTGGTCCAATTTGCAGGAATATTCGAACCCCGCCCAGTTTTTAGCTCCCGGCCAGTCGGTCCCCACCAGGGGGCCTTTCTGCAACGCCACGCCATACCACTTTTGCACCAATTCCGAGGTGACGGCCGGATTGTCCCTGAGTTTTTCAAAAAAATTACGCAATTCTTCTTTGACGGAATTCCCGAAATCTTTCCCCAGCCATAGGGAAAGACAGGACCCGAATACTTGTGGCGTAAGAACGATATTATCCGCTGTCGGCATCATATGAAAATAGATGATGCTATCGGCGGCCCTACCATCGGGGTCATTTCCCTTCGGAATAGGAGGAACCTCCGCACGCCACACGGCCTGCACGGCAGGCCGTTGTTGCCGCCGCCAGCTCTCGGCCCCTGCCAGATCACGGTCGAATCCGGCGATGACCTGACCATAAAGACGGGCCGCGTCCTCCAAAACAGCATCATTGACCGGACCGGTCTCCGATATCGATTTCAACGCCGTGAACAGGGCGCCGACACTGTCTCGCGCCAGGGGCGTCCCAATGCCGCCACAATGTTTCACGGCCTGGCTGACGGCATAAGCCGCCAGAAGCATTTTGAGTTCTTTTGCCCCGCCTGTGTCGGAATGACAGAACAGCAGCGTCGACCGCACCATCTGTTCATAGTGGCGTTGCCCCGCCAGGGTCAGGATGGCGGCACTCCACAGCCAAAGTTGCGCCGCCCGAGGCAAGGCCAGCGCTTCCAATACCTGCCCCTGACCGCAAGCCATCACGACATCCGCCCAATCCGTCGGCAAAACGGCGAGATCGAAGGCAGTCGGTATCGATTTGGGAATATTCCGGGCGATGGACAAGATGGCCAGGGCGCCTCGTATGTCGGCGCCGACCGAATCATTCCTGATCTGCCCGATGCTATGGAGAACCTCCAGCATAAGCTCGGCGGCGTCGGCAACGGTATTGATGGGCACCGCGACCACCGCCGCCCGAACCAGCAATTCATGCAGATAAGCCAGCGCCATCCAGGTTTCGGGTGGAACCACTGGCGATTTCACAACCTGGGCGGCCCAGAGATACCTCGCTAACAGCAGCAGGGTTTCATCCCACGGATCACCCCGCTGCCCATCCGGTACGTTGTCCAGAATCCGGCGCAAGTGTCGCAGCAAATGCCACGCGCCGTCGGGCAGCTCCCATTTCGCGGTCAGCGTCACCACGAATTTCACAAATTCCTCGGTGCTCAGGCTTTCTTCCAGCCGAGCCAAGGCAGGGGCACACTCGTCGACCAGAAAGGCCGGGCGCCGCTCGGGAGGCAACGCCAGCCACGAGGCGGTCAGGTTCGCGGCGACCACCGCCCGGATGTCGGTATCATTGCTTACGAATATTCGGGGTTTGGGCAATCGGCTGACCTCGTTGAAAGGCAACCTCCCCCGGACAGGTGCTGCTGGCGGGTTTACGGTCACGGGAGTGGAGGGGGAGACATCCTCCGAATCTTCCCCGCCCCCCTCAACGACGACCGGCCCCGCATTCGAGTCCGATGGCAACGCAGCGGCTTCATCCTGCGCCCTTTCCTCTCCAGGGTCTGCCATCAATTCGGGAGAAACTATGTCGCCATCCTCGCTCAACTCCGGGGAGGAACCGCGCGCCGCCAGATTTTCCGTATTGAGCACCCGAAGGAGATCGCCGAGAAAGCCGGGGATCGAGTCACTCAGGGTCACCACGAACTTATCCAGTTCCGAGGCGCTTCCGGATGGAAACATTTCCTTGACGTAATAGCTCAGGAAAACCTCGCGCGAGGCCAAGGAAGCCAATTCGCTCGCCATATCGGATTTCCGCTCAGCCACCGGCGCTCTCCCCTTCCGGCTTCTTGTTTTCATCGTCGCCCGTCCCGGCCCACATCAACGCATCCTCGGTGCGCTCCACCGCCATGGCATAGGCCAAGCGACCGAGCAGGGATAACAGGTGCACGGCTCCGTCGCCCTGAGCGGAATCCGGCGCGGCGTCTACCGCGGCGTCGACTTTCGGCCCCGCCTCGTTGAGCACCTGGCTCAGCGCGCCGGAAAACTGCCGGGCCATGAGGCGTGCGCTCCAGGACAGGGGATTGTCGATGACGAATGACAGGCGCCCGGCGATCTGCGCCATGGCATCGTCGGGCAGTTTACCGCGCCATTCCGGCCGGTTCCGCACCGCGTCCACAATCAAATAGGCGCAATCCTTGGCCCTGAGGGACGGCAGGACGACGATCTGATCGCACAGATACTTGTCCTCCAGCACCGCGAAAACGCGATGGCGGATGGCTTCGGGGGCCTTGGTGAATTGCAGCAGAAGGCTGGGCCGGATGGCCCGCATGATATTCTCGTTGGCCAACTCGGCGGTGTCGCCGCCCGCATCGGCCAGTTTGCCGATGCGGGCCAAGGTTTCCTTGGTCAATGCGGCTTGCCGGAAGGCGCCCCACAGCACCGACGTGGTGGTCGCCGCCAAGTCAGGCAATTGGGCGTTCAGGGGATCGAACACCTTGGTGCGCAACTGATCTTCCACATGGGGAATGATGATGGTGACGCCGGGGACGGCCAGGAAGCGCCGGACCAGGGTGACGTAACGTTGGGCCGCGACCGCCGCACAACGGTCGATATCTTCCAGCACGACGACCACCCGCCGCCGACGGATCAGGGCATGACGGACCAAACCACCCAGATGACGTTGCCAAAACTGGGCGCGCGGCGGGTCTTTCAGCGCCTTGTCGTCCAACGACATTTCCATCGGGCCGAATTTCCATGTGGCCTTGATCACCAACGGCAGCCAGGTCAGATAGGCGCGCAGCACCGGCACTTGGGTCCATCCCCACGGCCACAACACCGACCATTCCTGGGCAACCGCCCAATAAAGCGAGAATTCCGGCTGGGAATCAGACTGGTTACGCCAGCAATCGAACCAGACCACGGCCACGGTCCCCCGTTCCCCTGCCTGCGCCTGGAACAGGCGCAGGCAGGCGGTCTTGCCCGCGCCCCAACAGCCCCGCAACGCGATGGTCTTGGGGTGGGTGGACGGGGCAGGCGCCAACCGATCGGCACCGGTTTCCGCCAGTAGATCGTTGACGACCGATTGATGGGAGGGCAGGGCGCCTTCAAAATGGCCGGGATTAATCTCGCCCTGACCTGACCACGACAGGGCGAGCCAAGTCCGACGCAGCGCGGCCATGAACAAATGCGCGAAACGCGGCACCACGACCAGCAATGCAAAACCGGCAGCCACCAGTTCGGCCCGGCCCAGCGGCGTCCTCTTGTCCCAATCGCCGACAAGAACCTGAAAACGCCACGCAAGCCATAGCAGCAGCGCGGCCAGCAGCGGAATGACGATCCAACCCCAACCGAGAATCGCCCAGCGGCGACGGTCCTCGATCACGACGGCGAGGTAAAGCGACAGCACGGCGAGGCAAAGATAGGGCAGCACCGTCCCCCAGGACGGCAAGAACATGCCGATACGTGACAGGAAATAAGCCGCCGTTGCGAGGGCGGCCATAATTGCCAACCAGTAGGCAATCGCCCCGATCCAACGGATATCGACACTGTCTCGTTGCATGATGCCCCCCGCTTGGGGCGTCATTCATCCGACAGCCTTCAGTTGCCGTCAAGGCGGAATTTACCCGCCGCGCCCCTTGCGGCGGAAGCGGAAGAACACCGGGGCGTTCTCCGCCAGGCATTTCAGCTCGTAGCGGGTCGGCGGCCAGTCCTGGGGCAATTCGGTGCGGTCGCTGGTGACCTGGATTTCCTCGAACAAAGGATGCGCCCGCAATTGCTCGGCGGCCCATTGCTGATAGATGGGATCATCCGAGGCAACGCGCAATTCGGCGCCGTCGGCCATGATGCGGGCCAGAGAATCCAGGTTCTCGCGGCCGATGAAGCGGCGCTCGGCGTGGCGCTTCTTGGGCCAGGGGTCGGGGAACAGCACGAAGACGCGGCCCAGCGCGCCCTCGGGGAAGGCCGGGAACAGCTGGCGCACATCCTCGGGGTGGATACGGACGTTGTCGATATCGCTGCCATTGAGATGGCCGAGCAGGCTGGCGACGCCGTTGCGGAACGGTTCGCAGCCGATGATGCCCATCTCGGGGTGCAGCTTGGCCTGGGCGACCACATGTTCGCCGCCGCCGAAGCCGACTTCCAGCCACACCTGATCCACCGGACGGGGGAACAGGGCGCGGGGGTCGAGAGTGCCCCCTGCCCCGGGCAGCGTCACCACCAGCCGGGGCAGCAGGGTCTCGATCAGACCGAGGGCGGTGCGGCGCAGACGCTTGCCGCTGCGCCGCCCGTAGAACCGCGGGCGCTCGGGCGCCGGGTTACGGTTTTCACCCTCGTTGCCCATCACGCACCGAACGCGCGCTTGAGCTGATCCACCAGGTCCAGACGCTCCCACGAGAAGCCGCCATCGGCATCGGGGTTGCGGCCGAAGTGACCATAGGCGGCGGTGCGGGCGTAGATCGGCTTGTTCAGGCCGAGATGGGTACGGATGCCGCGCGGGCTGAGGTCCATCAGCTCCTGCAGCACGGCGGACAGCTTGTCCTCGTCCACCTTGCCGGTGCCGTAGGTGTCCACATAGACCGACAGCGGCTTGGACACGCCGATGGCGTAGGACAGCTGGATGACGCAGCGGTCGGCCAGACCGGCGCCGACCACGTTCTTGGCCAGATAGCGCGAGGCATAGGCGGCCGAGCGGTCGACCTTGGTCGGATCCTTGCCCGAGAAGGCGCCGCCGCCGTGCGGCGCGGCACCGCCGTAGGTGTCGACGATGATCTTACGGCCGGTCAGGCCGCAATCGCCGTCGGGACCACCGATGACGAAACGGCCGGTCGGGTTGACGTAGAAGGTTTCCTCGGGGCACATCCAGCCCTCGGGCAGCACGTTCAGCACATGCGGACGCACGATCTCCAGCACGTCCTTCTGCGACAGGCTGGCGCCGTGCTGGGTCGAGACCACCACCGAGGTGGCGCGCACCGGCTTGCCGTCGCGGTATTCCAGGGTGACCTGGGACTTGCTGTCCGGGCCCAGCAGCGGCTCGGCGCCGGAATGGCGGGCCTCGGCCAGGCTTTTGAGGATTTCGTGGGCATAGAAGATCGGCGCCGGCATCAGCACCGGGGTCTCGTTGCAGGCATAGCCGAACATGATGCCCTGGTCGCCCGCGCCCTCGTCCTTCTCACCGGCGGCATCGACGCCGACGGCGATGTCGGCCGATTGCTGGTGGACATGGCACTGCACCTGGGCGTTCTGCCAGTGGAAACCGTCCTGCTCGTAGCCGATGTCGCGCACCGCCTTGCGGGCGATCTCTTCCATCAGCGCCGGGGTCACCGAGGCCGGACCGCGCACTTCACCGGCCATGACGATCAGGTTGGTGGTGCACAAAGTCTCGACGGCGACGCGCGACTGCGGGTCGGCGGCCAGGAACGCATCGACGATGGCGTCGGAAATACGGTCGGAAACCTTGTCGGGATGACCTTCGGACACCGATTCCGAGGTGAACAGGTAATTCTTCTTCGACACGGGCAAGCCCTCCTAGTGCCAATTGCGGACCAGGGGCATCAATGGTCAACACGGCGCCATCGTGATGCACCCACTTAGCCGGTGTTTACCGTGGCGGCAAGCGGTCACAAATCTCCACGGGAGCGATCACGGGGATTGCTCCAGGGGTGACCTTGTGGCAGGGCAAGGCAACCCCCGTCAAGCCCAAACAAAAAAAGGGGAAGACGGCCCCGACCGCTTCCCCTTTTTCCGCAAATGCGAGGAACGCCTCAGCGGCTGCTCGCCTCGGCGGAATCGGCCAGCGCCTTGGCCAGTTCGTAGACCCGCTTGCGCACCTGCGGATCGCTGATGCGGTAATAGGCCCGCACCAGTTCCAGCGTCTCGCGCTTGGCCATGGGGTCATGCTCGAAATGGGCTGGCAGTTCTTCCAATTCGCCGACACCGGCGATCAGCGCCGGAGTCTGGGTCTTCAGTTCCTCGCCCATGTCGTCGAAGAAGAAGCTGACCGGAACATCCAGCACGCGCGACAGATCGAACAGGCGCGAGGCGCCAACACGGTTGGCGCCGCGTTCGTATTTCTGCACCTGCTGAAAGGTCAGGCCCAGGGCCTCGCCCAACTTTTCCTGGCTCATGCCCAGCAGGGTGCGGCGCAGACGCACGCGCGAGCCCACATGGACATCAATGGGGTTGGGCTTGCCCGAAGGGGTACGCCCCCGGCTGCTGCCCTTGCGCAGGCCGGTCTTCTGATTACGCGGAGTTTGAGCCATCGGGACTGCCCCAACCTGTCAAAATTTACAGTACGCGGCAAATCGCCGCGGCGCTCATTATGACCAGGGGCGGATACAAGTCAACCGAGTGGAGAAATTCTTCCCATAAACAGGTCCTATTCCCAGCGGCGCCCCAAACGTCCCACCAGTAATCCGCCCACGGCGACCACAGCCGCCAACAACAGCGGCAGAAGATTGCCCAGGCGCGAGAACGGCGTCGGCGGCAGAGCCCTGGGCAAGGGGCTGTCCACAACCCCTTGGCGGCCCAGGCCCAGGCGGGCGACTTCGCGGCCCAGGCCATCATAAACGGCGGAAATACCGGAATTGGCGGCACGCACCACAGGAAGCCCTTCCTCGATGGCGCGCATGCGCCCGGCGGCGAGGTGCTGGTAGGGACCGGCGGAATTGCCGAACCAGCCGTCATTGGTGACGGTCAGCAGCCAGCCCGGACGCGGCTGCCCGGCCACGGCAGCGGGGAAGATGGATTCATAGCAGATCATGGGCGACATGGCGGGCAGGCCCGGCAGGTCGAGGGTACGCGGTCCGGGACCGGGCGAGAAATCGGTACCGCCCTGAGTAATCTTGGTAATGGGCAACAGGGCGCGCAACGGCACGTATTCGCCGAAAGGCACCAGATGCGCCTTGTCGTAGACGCCCAGAATCTGCCCGGCGCCATCGATGGCCATCAGGCTGTTCCACACCTGGAACGGCACCACGCCCGGTTCAGTGACGCGCGGCGCGCCGGTGATGACCATGCCGCCGGGCGGCGCCACCGAGGCGACCAGGGCGCGGCGCGGCGGGTCCATGTCCAGCACATAAGGCGCCGCCGTTTCCGGCCAGATCACATGGGTGATCTTGTCCCAGCCCGGCGCCTTGGACAATTCCAGATGGGACAGCAGATGGGCCTCGCGCAGATCCTCGCGCCACATATGGCGCTGGCCGATGGACGCCTGCACCAGCCGCAGCCGGATATCGGGCACCATCTCTTGCGGCGCCGACAGCCGGACGGCGCCAAACAGCGCGGCGGCGGCCAGCAACCCCGCCGCCAGTCCCACCGCCCCCAGGCGCACCCGGCGCGGCGCGTAATCGGCCAGCATGGCGGGCAAGCCGAACACCAGCAGGGTCAGCAGCGACAGGCCGAACACGCCGAACACCGAGCCCAGTTGCAGCACCGGCGGCACCACGTCCCACACCGATCCCAGCGGATTCCACGGAAAACCGGTGAAGGCCCACGACCGCACCCATTCCATGAAGGTCCAGGCGGCGGCCAGCACCGGCACCCGCCCCGGCCCCGACACGCCGGACAGACGCGCCAGCCAGGTACCCGCCGCCAGGAAGCAGGCCAGCACCGCCGACAGCCCCAAGGTGGCGAAGGGAATCATCCAGCCGAATTTTTCCGGCTCGATCAGCAGGGCATTGGCGATCCACACCAGACCGACCAGGAACCAGCCCAAGCCCCACCACCATCCGGCGCCAAAGGCGGCGCGGCGGCTGGCCGAGGCATCCAGAATCCACACCAGACCGGGCAGCGACACCAGCAGCACCGGCACCAGCCCGACCGGCGGCAGCGCCAGGGCGGCCAGCGCCCCCAACAGCACCAGCGCGCCCCGACGGCGCCAGCCACTTAGGGCGGCAAGGCGGGCGGCGGCGGCGCCGAACCAGTTTCCGGCGGCGGGAGACGAGCGGTGCATGGCGCAGATCGCGGGCGGCATCAGGCGGACTCGGCCGCGCCCGGCTGGGCGGCGCGGCGCACCCGCAGCCATTTGATGCGGCGGGGATCGGCGTCCACCACCTCGAATTCCAGGCCCGAGACATGGACGATCAACTCGCCGCGCGACGGCACCCGCCCGGCGACGAAGAATACCAGACCGCCCAGGGTGTCCACGTCCTCGCGCTCTTCCTCGGTCAGCACCGGACCGACCGCCTGCTCGAATTCCTCGATAGGAGTGCGGGCGTCGGCCTCGATGACGCCGTCGGGGCGCACCACCATGTCGGGTTCGACGTTGCGGTCGTGTTCGTCCTCGATCTCGCCGACGATCTGCTCCACCAGATCCTCGATGGTCACCAGCCCGTCGATGCCGCCGTATTCGTCCACCACCAGCGCCATGTGGGTGCGCTTGAGGCGCATCTCCAGCAGCAGATCCATCACCCGCATGCTGGGCGACACGAACAGCACCCGCCGCACCAGACGTTGCAGCTGGAACGCCTTGTCCACCCGTCCCGCGGCCAGGATGTCCTTGATGTGGACCATGCCGATGACGTCGTCCAGGTTGCCGCGATAGACCGGCAGGCGGGAATGGCCGCACTTGATGAACAATTCGGTCAGGTCGTCGTGGCCGGTCGTGGCCTCGACACCCATGATATCGGCGCGCGGCACCATGACGTCATAGGCGGTCTGTTCGCGCAGGTGCAGGATGTTGCCCAGCAGCACCCGTTCCTGGTCGTCGATGGGAATGCCGGATTCGTTGCGGTCCTCGATCAGTTCCTCGAGGGCCTCGCGCACCGTTTCGCTGCCCTTGGACCGCCGCAGCAGGCGCAGCCAGCCGCGCAGCGTGTCCATCAGCCCGTCATCGCCCGCCTGGGCGGCGTCACGGGCGATCTTGCCCATGTGGTGCGAAGAAACGGCAGCCGCATCGGCGGCGCCGTCGGTAAAAGCGGCCCCGATGGATCGGGAGCCGTTGGTTCCATTTGCCCCGATAAGTCGGGGCGGGGGACTATGGGGTTCGCTCATGGTCCTCATCGCCCTCCTCTGGCGATGTCGTCGGGATCGGTCCCGTCATAGGGATCGGCGATGGCGAAACCGGCCAGGATGGCGGTCTCGAGCCTTTCCATTTCCTCGGCCTCGGCCTCGTCTTCCTCGTGATCATACCCCAACAGGTGCAGAACACCATGCACGACCAGATGACAAAGATGGTCGGACAGGGGCTTGCCCAGGCTTTCGGCCTCGGCCCGGCAGGTCTCGAAGGCCAGGATGATGTCGCCCAGCAGCAGCGGCGCGCCCGGCACCAGCGGCGCGTCCTCATCGTCCAGCGCGGCGAAGGACAGCACGTTGGTCGGCTTGTCCTTGCCCCGCCAGTCGCGGTTCAGTGCCTGCACGGTGCCGTCATCGGCCAACACCACGCTGATTTCCACCGGGCCGTCGCCCAGGTCGCAATCGCCCTGATCGACGGCGGCGCGGGCCATGCGCTCGACCAATTCCTCGGCCTCGGGCAGGGCCTTGGTCCAGGCTTCGTCCTCGACCGCAATGGCGACGATGATCTCGTTCATGGCTGTCCCGCCCGGGCGGCGGCCTTCTTGTCGCGTTCGGCGCGGTCATAGGCGCGCACGATGCGGGTGACCAGATCGTGGCGCACCACGTCGCGGTCGGTGAAAGTGACGAACGACACGCCATCGACGCCGTCCAGGACGTCCAGCGCGTCGCGCAGGCCCGAGCGCTGGCCGGGCGGCAGATCGATCTGGCTGAGGTCGCCGGTGATGACCATGCGCGAGCCTTCGCCCAGGCGGGTCAGGAACATCTTCATCTGCACCGAGGTGGTGTTCTGCGCCTCGTCCAGGATGATGAAGGAATTGGCCAGGGTGCGGCCGCGCATGAAGGCCAGCGGCGCCACTTCGATCTCGCCCGCCGCCAGCTTCTTCATGACCTGATCGCCGGGCAGCATGTCGTGCAGCGCATCGTAGAGCGGCCGCAGATAGGGATCGACCTTTTCCTTGAGGTCACCGGGCAGGAAGCCCAGACGCTCGCCCGCCTCGACCGCCGGGCGCGACAGGATCAGCCGGTCCACCTCGCCCTTCAGCATCATGGACACCGCCTTGGCCACCGCCAGATAGGTCTTGCCGGTGCCGGCCGGACCCAGGCCGAACACCAGCGGGCAGGTGTCCAGCGCCGACAGATAGGTGGCCTGGGTCGGCGTGCGCGGCGCGATGTGGCGCTTGCGGGTGCGCAGCACCAGATCGTCGGCGGCCTGGGGCGGCGCGTCGGTCATGCGGATGGCGGCGTCGATGTCGGCGGTCTCCAGATGGCCCTGGCGGGCGGCCAAGGCATACAATGTGTCCAGCACCTGGGCGGCCTCGGCCATGACGGCGGCGGAACCGGACAGGGTGACGGTGTTGCCGCGCGTGTTCAGCGCCACGCCCAGCACCCGCTCGATGCGTTCCAGATTGACGTTGTGCGGCCCGAACAGCACCTGCAACAGCGCGTTGTCGGGGAATTCGCGCGAAACCGAACCCGGTTGCGGCCCGGCGGCGCTCACGCGCTTTTCCTTTCCACCGGCACCAGTTCCCCGGCCAGGGAATTGGGATGCAGGGCGGCGATGCGCACCTGCGCCACCCGGCCCAGCAGGCCATGGGCGTTGTCCACATGCACCGGCTGCATGTAGGGCGAGCGGCCCACCAACTGGCCGTCGCGGCGGCCGGGGCGGTCCAGCAGGATGGACATCACCTTGCCGATGCTGGCCTCGTTGAACTGCCGGGTCTGGTCCCACAGCAAATTCTGCAATTCGGCCAGCCGGGCGTCCTTGACCGCTTCCTCCACCTGATTGGGCATGGCGGCGGCGGGGGTGCCGGGGCGGGACGAATACTTGAACGAGTAGGTGTTGACGAAGCCGACTTCGCGCACCAACGCCATGGTGTCGGCGAAATCGGCATCGGTCTCGCCGGGGAAGCCGACGATGAAGTCGGACGACAGCGCCAGATCGGGCCGCGCCGCCTTGAGCTTGTCCACCAGCCGCAGATAGGTGTCGCGGTCATGCTTGCGGTTCATGGCGTCCAGGATGCGGTTGGACCCCGATTGCACCGGCAGGTGCAGAAACGGCATCAGCTTGTCCACCTGGGCATGGGCGGCAATCAGATCGTCATCCATGTCGCGCGGATGCGACGTGGTGTAGCGGAGGCGCTCCAGCCCGTCGATCTCCGCCAGATCGCGGATCAACCCGCCGAAGCCGTGGCCGCCCTCACCATGCCAGGCGTTGACGTTCTGCCCCAACAGCGTGATCTCGACCACGCCCTGGGCCACCAGCTTGCGCGCCTCGTCCAGGATGGCGGCGGCGGGGCGGGAATATTCGGCACCGCGGGTATAGGGCACCACGCAGAAGGTGCAGAACTTGTCGCAGCCTTCCTGCACCGACAGGAACGCCGCCGAGCCCTCGGCGCGGGCCTCGGGCAGGAAATCGAATTTCGGTTCCAGCGGAAACTCGGTGTCGAGCACGGCGCCGCCCTTGCCATTCCTGTCGGCGGCGCGGGCGGCGCGGGCCACCATCTCGGGCAGACGGTGATAGGTCTGCGGCCCCAGCACGATGTCCACGAACGGCGCCCGGCGCAGGATTTCCGCGCCCTCGGCCTGGGCGACGCAACCGGCCACGGCGATGATCATGTCACCGCCCTTGTCCTGCTTGTGCGCCCGCCAGCGCCCCAGTTCCGAGAAAGTCTTCTCGGCCGCCTTCTCGCGGATGTGGCAGGTGTTGAGGATCACCATGTCCGCGTCCTCGGGACCGTCGGTCATGGCATAGCCCAGCGGCGCCAGAACGTCCGCCATGCGGGCGGAATCGTACACGTTCATCTGGCAGCCATACGTCTTGACGAAGAGTTTCTTGGTCACCATCGCGAACCCACGGGATTTGCGCCGCGGGCCATTGGAAATGCATCGAGGGCGGGACCACAAGAGGTCTCGCCCGGTTCATCCCCTGAAAGTGAGGATTCGCAGCCGCCGAGTCAAGATTTCCAGGGGCTCACGGGGTCGCGGGCGCCGGTTCCGGGTGACGGTTCCGCACCCGCTCCTCGTCCAGGCGGCCACACAGGGCGGCGGTGACGCCGTGCGACACCACGTCATGGCAATGGTTGGACAGCGCCTTGCGGTCGGCGAAATCGGCGATGGTCACCGGCGGATGGAAGATCACTTCCACCGTCAACCGCCCCAGACCCAGCACCTCGAACAGGTGCCCGGCCAGGGTCATGTCGCCGTACCACGCATAGAACGGACGGAAGGCCCGGCACATGGTGGTGCCGTCCAGCCGGGTATAGGCCACCGACAACGGCTGCACCGTCAAGGGCGCGCCGTCGGGGCCAGCCAGCTGGGCCACCGCGAACAGCGAGCTTTTGAACGGCAGCACCCGGTTGCCGTCGTTGGAGGTGCCCTCGGGGAACAGAATCAGCGAATCGCCACCCGCCAGACGGTTGCTGATCTGGTCGCGTTCACGGGCGGTGGCGCCGCGCGCCCGGTTGACGAACACCGTATTGGCGATGCGCGCCAGGAAACCGAACCCCGGCCAGCCCGCCACCTCGGCCTTGGCGACGAAACAGGCGTCCAGCACACTGCCCAGCAGCAGGATGTCCAGGTAGCCCGCATGGTTGGCCACGTACAGCACCGGCTTGCGCGTCGCGATCTCGGCGCCGCGCACCTTCACGGTGAAGCCCAGGATGCGGTTGCAGACACGGAAATAGCGCCGCGCATAGGCGGAATAGCCCTTCCAGCCGCAGGCCTGCAACAGCAGGTACGGCCCCAGCGCCAGCAAGGTCCACAGGACGAAGCACAGGAAGCGCAGGATGGCGATGAACGGGCTGGACAGGTTCATTTCCCGCCTCTTCAGGTCGCCGTCTTGGGGTCGCGGGAACCGGTGCGGTCGTAATGCTTGGCGTATTTCTCGGTGACCAGTTCGGTCTTGACCATGACGCAGACGTCGGTGGTGTTGAACTGGTGGTCGATCACCGCGCCGTCGCCGACGAAACCGCCCAGCCGCAGGTACCCCTTGACCAGCGGCGGCAGCGATGCCAGCGCGCGGCGGGGGTTGAGGCTGTCCTTGTCCGCCAGTTTCATGTCCACGAACAGCTCGGGCAGGGCGCGCGGACGGATATCCTCGGGCGCCAGGTGGTAATGATAGAGATAGGCCAGCTGGGTGGACAGCGCCGCCGGATCGGTGCCGGGCAGCGAGGCGCAGCCGAACATCAGATCGACACCGTGATCCCAGACGTAATTGGCGATGCCCGACCACATCAGTTGCATGGTGGTGCCGGTGCGGTAATCCACATCCACGCACGACCGGCCCAATTCCATGAAATTGCCGCCGCGTTCCAGGATATTGGCGATGTCGTATTCACCGGCGGTGTAGAACTTGCCATGCGCCTCGCCCACCTTGCGGCGGATCAGGCGATAGGTTCCGACCACCGCCGCCCCGCCCGCGCCGCGCGCATGGTCCAGCACCAGCAGATGGTCGCAGATAGTGTCGAAATCGTCGAAATCGGAATGGCGCGCCGCCATGTCGGCGGTCGGCTTGGCCCCCATTTCCTCGTAGAAGACCCGGTACCGCAGCGCCTGGGCGGCGGCGATCTCTTCCTCGGTGGCGGCCAGCCGAACCTCCAGCCGCGATTGCGTGGCTTCTGCCCCGGTCTCGGTCATGCTTCCTCGCGTATCCTGGTCCCCAAAAGCCCGGTCCCCGCCAGCGGGGCGCCGGACCGGCGCCTACTTTTCGCCTTTCTGACCATCGCTGGTCAACGGGACTCCGTACAATTCCAGACGATGGCCGACCAGCCGGAAACCGTAGGTTTCGGCGATCTTGCGCTGCAGCGCCTCGATCTCGGGACTGTTGAACTCGATGACCTTGCCCGACTGGACGTCGATCAGGTGGTCGTGATGGTCGTCCACCGATTCCTCGTAACGGGCGCGGCCGTCACCGAAATCGTGGCGTTCCAGGATGTCCGCCTCTTCGAACAGGCGGACGGTGCGGTAGACGGTGGCGATGGAGATGCGCGGATCGATCTCGGTGGAACGGCGGTAAACCTCCTCCACGTCGGGATGATCGCTGGCCTCCGACAGCACGCGGGCGATCACCCGGCGCTGGTCGGTCATCTTCATGCCCTTGTCGATGCAGCGCTGTTCAATGCGAGAAACCATGCCAGACCTTCATGACATTCATCGGCCGGGAACTATAAACCAAAAGGCGCCACGGGCAAACGGCCCGTGGCGCCTTCTGTTCATCAGCCCGCTTCGAGCGATCAAACGGTGCGCTTGGCCGCCGGACGCTTGCGCGGCTTGGTGCCCAGGCCGATCTTCTTGGCCAGGGTCGAGCGGTGCTGCGCGTAATTGGGGGCGACCATGGGATAGTCGGCCGCCAGGCCCCAACGCTCGCGGTATTCCTCGGGGGTCATGTTGTAGGCGGTCTTGAGGTGGCGCTTCAGCATCTTCAGCTTCTTGCCGTCCTCGAGGCAGATGATGTAGTCGGGGTGAACCGACTTCTTCACCGGCACGGCCGGCTGCGGACGCTCGGGAGCCACCGGGGCGCTGCCGACGGAGCACAGGCTCTTGTACACCTCGTTGATCAGCTGCGGCAGGTCGCTGACGGCGACGGTGTTGTTGGCGACATGCGCCGCCACGATTTCAGTGGTCAGCGCCAGCAGGTCGCTGGTGTTCGAACGCTCCGACATCGAGAGCAGACCTCCAATTACAACGAATTCAGGGTATATAATTCCTTTGACTGGTCCAGGCAATAACCATTGTTAAAAACCAACACGGCAGGATTTGCATGACTGAGAAGGCCAACTACTACCTTGACATAACCGCAGAGCTCTGCCCGATGACCTTCGTCCGCACCAAATTGCTGGTGGAACGCATGGCCCCCGGCGAGAGGCTGGAAGTACGCCTGCAAGGTGCGGAACCTTTGACGAATGTCCCGAAATCCGTCGCGGAATTAGGCCATTTCATCGAATCGTTGAAACCGGAAGATGATGAAAATAAGAGCGGCCCGTATCGCTTGCTTATTCGCAAGGCGGGATAGTATCCAGATCCCGGCGCATCACCACTGCATCCTTGTCGCCGTAATAGGCTTTGCGCAGGCCGACACGGGTAAAACCGCGTTTTTCATACAACGCCAGCCCGGAGGTATTATCGGCGGCCACCTCCAGGAACATCATCTCGGCCCCATCGGCGCGGGCGGCATCCAGGGCGGCATCCAGCAGACGTCCGCCCAGGCCGCACCGCCGCCACGGCGGCAACACGGCGATGGTCAGAATTTCCGCCTCTCCCGCCGCACCGCGCCACAGAACCAACCCGGCCGGGCCGGGCGCCGCCGCCGCCGGAACCAGCGAGCCGCCATCCACCGCCAGCAACCCGCCCGCCCCCGGCATGGCCAGCAGCGCCGCCATGGCGGCGCCGTCCCAAGCATCGGCGAAGCATATTCTGTGCATACCGGCCAGCAATTCAGTATGGGCCAGGGTGGCGGGAAGCAGTTCGATCATGGCGGCATTCATTTGGGCAAAGTGACGTCGGCATCGCGCAGATAAAGCGGCTCCGGCGGCAATGCCGTGCCCGCTGCCCAGTGCGCGGCCGCCAGCGCCGCCACCTGGGCGGCGTCGGGGGCGCCGGACGACGACGCCATCACCGCATCCGTCATCAACGGCGCCACCAGATCGCAGGCATCGCCCGCCAGCACCACCGGCCCCAAATCCAGCGCCGCCACCTCCAGCGGCGCCAGCGCCCGCACCGGCCCCTGCGCCTCCAGAGCGGACGAGAACACCTGCACCCACAATTCCTCGCGCCGGGAATCCAGCACCACCACCACGGCGCGGCCCTGGCGTTCGGCCTCGGGCACCGCCGCCGCCACCGCCTCGGGGGTGGCGATGCCCGCCAACGGCTTGCCCGCCGCCAGAGCCAGGGCGCGGGCGGTGGACAGGCCGATGCGGATGCCGGTGAAAGCCCCCGGCCCCACCGTCACCGCCAACAGATCGAGCGCATTGAAGGCCACACCAGCCTCGGCCATCACCTCGGCAACCATGGGCACCAGAACCTCGCTCTGGCCGCGCTCCATCCGGGCGAAGCGGCGGGCCAGCACGGCGCCGTCGCGCCACAGCGCCGCCGAACAGGCCGAGGTGGCGGAATCGAGAGCAAGAATGATCATCGGGGAAACCGTCGTTAACGAAAGACGGCGCTATACTGGCCTGCCCGCCCCCGCTTGAAAAGGAGAAGCGATGCAGCCCCTGGTCCGTGTCACCGCCGACACCCCCGGCGTGGAGATCGCCCTGGCCTATGCCGGGCCGGACAATTTCACCGGCCGCCCGGTCTATACCCCCGGCGCCGGGTGCTTTCTGCATGCCGACGCCGCACCGGCGCTGGCGCGGGCCGCCAATCTGGCCCGCGCCTTGGGCCTGGGCCTCCAGATCCTCGACGCGTTCCGCCCGGCCGAGGCGCAATGGGCACTGTGGTCCCACACCCCCGATCCCGAATTCCTGGCCGATCCGCGCCGGGGGTCCGACCATTCGCGCGGCATCGCCATCGACCTGACCCTGACCGATAACGGCCACGCGCTGGACATGGGCACCGCCTTCGACGCCTTCACGCCGCACTCGCACCATGCCGTGACCGAAATCGGCGCCGAGGCCTTGCGCAACCGCTCGATCCTGATGGGCCTGATGATCGCCGCCGGTTGGCGCCACAATCCTCACGAATGGTGGCACTACCAATTACCCAATGAGCATAAGCGTTACGCCCTGCTGTCTGATTCCATACTGGGGGGCTATGCCATGATGCCGGGACTTGCGACCAAAGGCGTGGCTTGAAATGCCAAAGATGGAGCCTTATTTCACCTGCATGGGCAATTCCTAGGGTGATGACCCCATATTGCGTCGCAGTAAAGTGACGATGCGCCGCAAAATTGACAAAATTTGCTGCAATTCAATACCAAGGAATGAATAGACTTCCTCGGTTGGTTCTGTTTATTACTGACTTATCGTCCATTGCCGCTGGAAAGGGGGCACACATGATGCACAGTACCTGCTCGCCCGCCACCCCGCCGCGCGACATCCGCGTCGGCGTCCAGTCGATCCATGGCCAGAATGGCTATACCCCCGGCAAACGGGTATGGCGCGCCAAGGATTTCGAAGGCAACGCCGAGCCGAGCCTCGACGAGTTGATGGACGATGACGTGGTCCGCCGTGTGATGGCACGCGACGGCGTGCATCCCGATCACGTGCGGTCCTTGATGAACCACATGCGCGATCGGCTGCGCTGATCCTCCCGAATTGCCTTATCTGCCTCTCGTGAACGACCTTGGCCCCCGCTTCGGCGGGGGCTTTTGTTTGGAGTTCACGCGTCAGTGCGGGCGGATAAATCCCAGGGTACACGGATGAGCACGAAGGCCGCTACGCGGCTCACGGATGAACACGGATATTTTTAGATTATCCGTGCCCATCCGCGCCTATCTGCGTTCATCCGTGTTACCTCTGGAGACGTTCCGCCGCACGGACGCCAGCCGGAAAGTCCCGCCTCAGTCCTCGTTTTCCAGCGAGGCGACGTAGCGCAGGCCGTCCAGGGCGGTGGCGAACCAGTCGGCGCGGCCTTCATCCTGGCTGTAGACCAGCCAGGCCGGGCGGCGGAAATCCGGGGCACCCGGCACTTCGAACAGACGGCCCGAGGCCAGATACGAGCGCACGGCGCGCATGGGGAAATAGCCGGTACCGCCATAGGACAGGATGTGTTGCAGACCCAGCGCCCCCAGCCCCACCGACACCGCCGGGGTCTTGAGGTCGGGGAAGGACTGGCCGTGGCCCTGGCGGAATTCCGGTCCCCAATCCACGAAGACGTAATTCTCGTCCCATTCCTCAAGCGTGCGGCGGCGGGTCGAGACCAGGATCAGCCGTTCTTCCAGCAACTTTTCGATATGCAGGCCGGGACGGGAGACGGGGTTGTACATGACGCCGATATCCAGCAGACCCTCGGTCAACTGGCGCATCATGCCGTCGGACAGGCCGACCTCGGCGCGCAGCGCCACGTCGGGCAGGGCGGTGCGCATCCACGGAATCCACTGCACCAGCAGACGGTCCCACAGCGAAAACTGGCCGCCGACGTTCAACACGGTCTTGAAGCCCGGCGGCAGGGCGATTTCCTGGCGCGCCTGCTCCCACACCCGCACCAGCGAGGTGGCGTAGCGGCGGAACTGCATGCCCGCGCTGGTCAGTTCGGTACCGGCCTTGGAACGCACGAACAGCGGCCGCCCCAGTTCGTCCTCCAGCGCCTTGATGCGCATGGACACGGTGGACTGAGTGACGTCCAGCCGTTCGGCAGCCTTGTTGAAGTTGCCGGTTTCGACGATTTCCAGAAAGGTACGCGCAAGATCGATGTTCATCGGGAGGTCCAACTCACGGCACGGCAAACATTTTGCCGCACCCGCGAAAAGCCGCGCGGACTTCTAGCGCACCTGGACGGGAACATCAACCGCGCAAGATGGCCTGATCGAAAATTCCGATACATGGAACTTCGGATTATATGAAATTGGCAATATCGGGATTGCGGCGGCCCCTTGCCGGACGGCGAACCAGTCCGGCGGGCCGAACCGGGAGCGGCACCAAGGGCCGCTCCCCCTTTGGCGGGCGCCGAAGGGCCGTTAGGCCTGGGCGCGCGACTTCACGTCGCCGCGCGAGCGGGCGGCGTATTCCTTGAGCTGACGCTCCATGGCGGCGAAAGCGCCCTTCAGAGCACCATAGATGTCCTCGTGTTCTTCCGAGGCGCGCTTGACCACCAGTTCGGAACCGGGAACCACCAGATCGATGCGGACCTGGAAGTCCTCGCCCTTCTGGTGCAGGTTGGACGTGTTCTTGTGAGAACGCTCCACCGCCACACGGCAGCTGGTGATGCGGTCGAAGAACTGCTCCAGCTTGGCCACCTTTTCGCGGATGCGCTCTTCGGCGGCATCCGAGTGATCGATCCCATGAAAGGTGATCTGGAGAGGAATCTGCATGAACGTCTCCTGCTTCTCAAAGTGCCGCCCGATCTGGCTGATGGCGGCGAAAATTTCCGCGAGCGGGGCCCGGCCCCAGCTTCGGGGCCGCTATACATACCGATTCGACCGGGCGAGAGCAACGGCGATACTTGGACCTTCCATTCTTCTGGATTACGAGCGGACTTGCAACCTCGGCGACCGTCCCTCATATCAAGGCGCCCGCGCGTTGCGGGAATAGCTTTGGGCTCAATATCAGGGATTCGATCATGGCCGAAGAGAAGCGCGAGTTTCAGGCGGAAGTCGCCAAGCTGCTGGATATCGTTGTCCACTCGCTCTACTCCAACAAGGAGATCTTCCTGCGCGAGCTGATCTCCAACGCCTCGGACGCCTGCGACAAGCTGCGCTATGGCGCGCTGACCGATGCGTCGCTGGTGGACGGGGACGCCGAATACCGCATCCGCCTGATCCCGGACGCGGCGGCGAAGACGCTGACCATCGCCGATAACGGCATCGGCATGAACAAGGACGATCTGATCGCCAATCTCGGCACCATCGCCAAATCCGGCACCGCCGAGTTCATGAGCAAGCTGACCGGCGATTCCAAGAAGGACATGACGCTGATCGGCCAGTTCGGCGTCGGCTTCTATTCCGCCTTCATGGTGGCCGAGCGCGTCACCGTGGTGACCCGCAAGGCGGGCGAGGAGCACGGCTGGCGCTGGGAAAGCGACGGCAAGGGCGCCTTTACCATCACCGCCGATGCCGATGCCGCGCGTGGCGCCGCCATCACCCTGCACCTGCGCGAGGAGGAAGGCGAGTTCCTGGAGCGCTTCCGCCTGTCGGCCATCGTCAAGCGTTACTCGGACCACATCGCCATTCCGGTGATCCTGGTGGAGGGCGACAAGGAAGAGACGCTGAATTCCGCCTCGGCGCTGTGGACCCGCGCCAAGTCGGACGTCACGCCCGAGCAGTACAAGGAATTCTATCACCACGTCGCCCATGCCTTCGACGATCCGTGGCTGACCATCCATTCCAAGGCCGAAGGCGCCATCGAATACACCAGCCTGCTCTACGTGCCGGGATCGAAACCATTCGATATCTTCCATCCCGACCGCAAGCAGCACGTCAAGCTGTACGTCAAACGGGTGTTCATCACCGACGAGGCCGAGGGCCTGTTGCCGCCCTATCTGCGCTTCGTGCGCGGCGTGGTCGACAGCCAGGATCTGCCGCTGAACGTCAGCCGCGAGATGCTGCAACACAACCCCATCCTGGCCAAGATGAAGTCCGGTCTGGTCAAGAAGGTGCTGTCCGAGCTGAAGAAGAAGGCCGGGGACGATGCCGAGGCCTACGTTGCCTTCTGGGAAAATTTCGGCGCCGTGCTGAAGGAAGGCATCTACGAGGATTTCGAGCGCAAGGCCGACATCCTGGCGCTGTCCCGCTTCCGCACCACCGCCACCGAGGGCTGGGCGTCGCTGGAAGAGGTGGCCGGACGCCTCAAGGACGGCCAGGAGGTGATTTATTACGCCACCGGAAATGATGTCGCAGCCCTGAAGAAAAGCCCGCAACTCGAAGGCTTCCTGGCCAAGGGCGTCGAGGTACTGCTGCTGACCGACCCCATCGACGAATTCTGGGTGCCGGCGGTTGGCGAGTTCGAGGGCAAGAAGCTCAAATCCATCGCCGATGCCGACGTCGATCTGTCGCAGGTCAAGGCCGACGACACGGCCGAAGCCGACAAGCCCGAGGCCGCCCCGGCCGAAGCCATGGACACCCTGATCGCCGCCCTCAAGCTGAATCTGGACGGCAAGATCAAGGACGTGCGCGCCACCGACCGCCTGACCAGCTCGGCGGTGTGTCTGGCGGTGGATGCGGGCCAGATGAGCATGCATCTGGAAAAGCTGCTGAAGGCCCACAACCAATTGGAGCAGGACAGCCCGCGCGTGCTGGAAATCAACCCCCGCCACCCGCTGATCAAGGCCCTGGCCGACAAGGTCAAATCCTCGGGCCGCGAAGCGGTGCAGGACCTGTCGCTGCTGCTGCTGGACCAGGCCCGCATCGTCGAAGGCGAAGCCCCCGCCGACCCGGTCGACTTCGCCCGCCGCCTGGCCGGAATCATGGAAAAGGGCCTGGTGTAAGGGAAGCGTTTGCGGCGCCGGGGCGTTTGGTCGCCCCGGCGCTTTTTTGTGCCCGTTTGCCCGCCGCCGGAGCGGGCGGAAGGTCCCCGGGTAACACGGATGAACACGGATGAACACGGATGGGCGCAGATGGGCGCAGATGGGCACGGATGCCATCCCGGCCCCGCCATGCTACCTTGGCGCGATAATCCCGCCGAGGTCAGTCCATGACGCTTTACCACTACTGCTCCAACGACACCTTCCTCAAGATCATCGAGAATTCTGAGCTTTGGCTGTCGGAACTGACCCTGAGCAACGATTCCATGGAAGGAACGTGGGCACGGAAAGTGCTGCTGGAGGTATGCCGGACACAGAATTGGCAACCGCGCATCATGGATGAGGCCGAGGAGAAAATTAGCTTTCTTCTGGACGCCTTCAGCGCGGCTGGCTTCTGCCTATCGGTCAACGGCGATCAGCTCAGTCAGTGGCGGGGCTACGCCGATAATGGCGCGGGCGTTGCGATTGCTTTCGACCGCAAAACCATCGAAGAACTTTGCAAGAACACACCAGAAAAGATGATGGGGCCTTTCCTTGGTCAGGTCGTTTATGACTCGTCGGAACAGGAAAAGGCCATAGAGAAGAATATTAACAAATTGCTGTGTTATATCGATATCGACGCCCCGCCAGAACAATCAAAGATATTGCGATTAATAAAGACGATGTGCTTGGCACCAAAGAATGAATATATTCACCTTCATAACGATGCCTTCACAATGCTGGAAATAATTAAATTGTCTTTTCTTCTAAAAAACTCATCTTTCTGGGAAGAAGAAGAGTGGAGGATATTTTCTATAACAAGCAAGGTAGCGTATGATGACGATTCCCTGTCGATCAAAACTTACAATGATCCAAAAATTATGGATTTCCGCGCACGCGGTGATCATATCGTCCCCTATTTGCGTCTATCAATCCCCAAGTGCATCAAAAGAATCATCCTTGGCCCCCGCAACCGCACGCCCGAGCCGGTGATCCGCGCCGCCTTGGAAAAGTACGGCTTTCACAACGTAGAGATCGAACCTTCAAAAGCCACCTATCGCTGATCCATCACCGCGCGAAGAAATCCGTGTTTATCCGTGCGCCGCGCAGCGGCATCCGTGCCCATCCGTGTTACCTGCGCTATCCGCCGCTCCCCCGGACGGCCCCAAAGCCGCACCCTGTGCTTTCATTCGCAAGCATTGGCGATAGAATAGCCCACTGACCACCGGTCGAGGGCCTTCCTCATGCGCGTCCTGTTGTCATTGTTGCTGGTTCTGGCCGGAACATCCGCCGCCTTTGCCCAAAGTCTGGAGGAGCGCCGGGCGGCGACGCAGGGCACTCTGGCCAATGCGCGGGCCTGCCGTCAGTTGGGCGAGGTGTATTGGGAGATCGGCGATGCCTCGGGGCGGTTGGCCTGGGGGCAGCGGGGGACGGCGTTCCGGGCTGACAAGCCGATTCGTATCGCCTCTGCATCGAAATGGCTGTGGGGCGCGGCGGTGGTGGAGCGGCGCGGGGACGCGCTGAGTGGCGCCGATATCGCCGCCCTGACCATGAGTTCCGGCCATGACGGCCTGAACCCCTTGCGCTGCCGGGGCCGGGTCAGCGATTGCCTGACCGGTCCCCCGGATTCCAGCCGCGTCGGCCGTTTCGTCTATGACGGCGCCCACGCCCAAACCCAGGCGGTGGCCTTGGGGTTGGGCGGGCTGGACGGGCCGGGTTTGGCCGCCGAGATGCAGCGCTGGCTGGGCGGCGGCCTGGATTTCACCTTCCGCTCGCCGCAACCGGCGGGCGGCGCCATCATGAGCCCCGCCGCCTATGGCCGCTTCCTCACCCGGCTGATGGGCGGCAAGCTGAAACTGTCGGGGCTGTTGGGCAGCCATGCCGTCTGCACCCTGCCCGGCCGCTGCCCCACCGCCGTCAAAAGCCCGGCGGCGCCCCATGCGTGGCATTACAGCCTGCATCATTGGGTCGAGGACGGGCCGTTGGGCGACGGCGCCTTCAGCAGCGCCGGGGCCTTCGGCTTTTATCCGTGGATCGCCGCCGACCGCTCGCATTGGGGCGTACTGGCGCGCGAGGTGATCGAACGCCGGGCGGGCATGGACAGCGCCGCCTGCGGCGCCCTGTTGCGCAAGGCATGGAGCACGGCGCAACAGCAAGAGTAACCCTTGCAATCCACCGCCATAACCCCGACCTTGGGACGACCATGGACGACTTTTTCGGCCGGGGGCGGGTGACGGCGGTGCTGGGGCCCACCAACACCGGCAAGACCCATTACGCGCTGGACCGCATGCTGGGGCATGCCACCGGCATGATCGGCTTTCCCCTGCGATTGCTGGCGCGCGAGAATTACGACCGCATCGTCCGCATGAAGGGCGCGGCCTCGGTGGCGCTGATCACCGGCGAGGAACGCATCGTGCCGCCCAACCCGCGCTGGCTGGTGTGCACGGTCGAGGCCATGCCGCTGGACCGCCGCGTCGCCTTTCTCGCCATCGACGAAATCCAGCTTTGCGCCGATCCCGAGCGCGGCCACGTCTTCACCGACCGGCTGCTGCACGCGCGCGGCCAGCAGGAAACGGTGTTCCTGGGCGCCGAGACCATGAAGCCGCTCTTGGCGCGGCTGGTGCCGGGCATCGAGTTCGTCACCCGGCCGCGCCTGTCCAACCTGAGCTATGCCGGGCCGAAAAAGCTGAACCGGCTGCCGCCGCGTTCCGCCGTGGTCGCCTTTTCGGCGGCCGAGGTTTACGCCATGGCCGAGTTCGTGCGCCGCCAGCGCGGCGGCGCGGCGGTGGTGCTGGGGGCGCTGAGCCCGCGCACCCGCAACGCCCAGATCGGGCTGTATCAGGCGGGCGAGGTGGATTACATCGTCGCCACCGACGCCATCGGCATGGGCCTGAACATGGATGTGGACCATGTGGCCTTTGCCCAATTGCGCAAATTCGACGGCCGCGCCCCGCGCGCCCTGGAGGCGCCCGAGATCGCCCAGATCGCCGGCCGCGCCGGGCGGCACATGAATGACGGCACCTTCGGCACCACCGCCGACGTGCCCGGCCTGGACCCGGACGTGGTCGAGGCAGTGGAGAACCACGCCTTCGCCCCGGTCAAGGCGCTGTGGTGGCGCAATTCCGAGCTGCGCTTCGCCTCGGTCGAGGCGTTACTGGCGTCGCTGGAACGCCCCCCGCCCGAGCCCGGCCTGATCCGTGCCCGCGAGGCCGACGACCAGATCGCCCTGGCCCATCTGGCCCAGGATGCCGGCATCCTGAAACTGACCAACCACCCCGAGCGGGTGCGGCTGTTGTGGGACGTGGCGCAGGTGCCCGATTTCCGCAAGGTCATGGCCGACGCCCATACCCGGCTGCTGTCCCAGATTTTCCGTCACCTGACCGGACCGGGGCGGCGGTTGCCCACCGATTGGCTGGCCGGGCATGTGGACCGCCTGGACCGTACCGATGGCGAAATGGATACCCTAGTGGCGCGCATCGCCCATGTGCGCACCTGGACCTATGTTTCCAACCGCGCGGGCTGGGTGGCCGATCCCGGCCATTGGCAGGAACGGACCCGCGCCATCGAGGACAAACTGTCCGACGCCCTGCACGACCGCCTGACCCAGCGCTTCGTCGATCGCCGCACCGCCCATCTGGTGCGGCGCATGGCCGACGATGGCGAGTTGCTGGGCGCGGTCAGCCGGGCGGGCGACGTCATGGTCGAGGGTCATTACGTTGGTAAAATGGATGGTTTCCGCTTTCAGCCCGATGCCGCCGAGGGGCCGAACGCCGCCAAGGCGGTTCTGACCGCCGCCGCACGCGGCCTGAAAAGCGAGGTGGCGGCGCGGGTGGCACGGCTGTGCGCCGCCGGGGCGGATGCCTTCGCCCTGACCGGCGACGGACACATCCTGTGGGAAGATCAGCCGGTGGCGCGGCTGACCGCCGGACCGGAGCCGCTCCGCCCGGCAATCGACATCCTGTCCAGCGATCTGTTGGAACCGGCGCCGCGCGAGCGCATCCGCAAGCGGCTGGCGGAATGGCTGGAGCACGCCATCGCCGATGCCTTCCGCCCGTTGCTGCGCGCCCAGGCGGCGCCGCTGACCGGCGCGGCGCGCGGCGTGGTGCACCAATTGGCGCAGGGCCTGGGCAGCCTGCCCCGCGCCGAGGCCGATGCCCAGGTCAAGGCACTGGACGACGCGGCGCGCCAGACCATCGCCCGCCTGAACATTCGTTTCGGCCTGCATTCGATCTTTGTGCCGCCGTTGCTGAAACCCGGCGTACAGCGGCTGCGCGGCCTGTTGTGGGCGGCATCCCAAGGCACCACCGCGCCGCCGCCGCCCGGCGAAAAGGTGGCGGTGAAGGTGGATCAGCCCGTCGGCTATTACGCCGCCATCGGCTATGCGGTGCTGGGCCGCCATGCGGTGCGCGCCGATATGCTGGAACGTTTCGCCGCCGAATTGCGGATTTTGGCCCGCGCCGCCAAGGACGGTTTCACCCTGCCGGGACCGCTGGCATCGCTGCTGGGATTGGGGGCCGAGGATCTGGCGGCGGTGATGGCCGCCTTGGAATACCGCCCGCATCAAGGAAACTGGCTGCCGCCGCGCCGCAAGCGGCATGGCCCGGACAAACGACAGCACCGCGCGGATTCACCCTTCGCGGTGCTGCGGCGGCCCTAGGCGTCTGTTGGGGGTGGGGGAGAACGCCGCGGGCCGAACCGATACGCGTTCAGAACAAGGCCACACCCTTCTTGTGCAGCAGGCGGCTGCACAGCACCACGCTGAATTCGGGGTCGTCGCCGGTCGGCGCCCGTACCGCCACGTTATCCAGCGCCTGGGCGATCTCGACCGCCAGATCGAACAGCTCGGACGGGCTACGGCCATCGAGCGGGGGATAGTGGCCTTCGGCCATCAGGTCGACCATGATCATGGGCTTTGCCTCCCGGGCCATCAGAACAGCTCCATGTCGTCGTTGTTCACGGCGCTGCCATGAAACACCACTTCGTCACCCAATTGGCGGCCCAGACGGGCATGCACTTCGGCGTCGGGAACGGACCGGGCGATGAAGGCGGCGAAATCGTAAAGGTATTCGTTCGCCTTGATCGTCAGTGGCTGGTAGTGCGTATCGCTACTACGCTCGACTTGGACCAGGAACATTTTCGCCTCCCACCCCCTGGGGTGTTTACCTGAGGCCCATCATACCCCGGCATCCGGGTTACACTTATGCGAATGAGTCCCCCGCAGCCATGTGTGGAACTCATGCGCAAATAGATAAAATTATCAGTAATTCCAATAGGAAAGAGCGCGGAAAGGAGTCTTTCCGCGCTCTTCGGCAACCGGATGGGGAAATCAGCCGCCGACCGGACGATTGCCGGTACGGGTAATGGCGACGATGGCCGGGCGCGGCGGCACCTTGGGATCAAAATCCGGCCAGCGGGTCGAGGGCTTGTCGAAGGTGGAATCCTTGTCCTCGCCCGGATGCTGGACCGCCACGAACAGGGTGGAATTGTCCGGGGTAAAGGCCGGGCCGCACATCTCGGCGTCGCGCGGGCAGGCGTAGAACAATTTCACCAACGCCCGGCCCTTGCCGTCCACGTCGCAGGCGTACATGCCGTCGGGGATGCCGTTCTTGCGCTGGTTGGAACCCTGGTCCGAGGAAATCCACAACCGTCCGCGATTGTCGAAGGTGCAATTGTCGGGCGACGACAGCCACACGCCGAAGCGGTCGTTCAGCGGATTGTAGCGGGCGCCGTCCTCGGCCTTACCCGCCAGCAGCAGGATGTCCCAGCGGAAGCGGTCGGCGCCGTGATCGCCCAGACGGCCCTTGCCCGCCCCCGGCGGGATCAGCTCGACCACATGGCCGTGTTCGTTCTTGGCACGCGGGTGCGGGCCGCCCACCTGTTCCGGCTTGCGCTGGCTGTTGTTGGTCAGCATGACGTAGACGCGGCCATTGGCCGGGTTGGTTTCCACGTCCTCGGGCCGGTCCATGGGGGTGGCCCCCACCAGATCGGCGGCACGGCGGGCCTCAATCATTACGTCGGCCTGCGAGCTGAAGCCGTTCTCGGCATTCAGCTTGCCCTGGCCCCACACCAGCGGCAGCCAGGTGACGGTGCCGTCCTTGTCGAAGCGGGCCACCGACAGCGTACCCTCGTCCAGCAGGCCGAAATTGGCGCGGCGGTTCCTGGGATCGACCTTGTTCTTGGAAACGAAGCGGTAGAGGTATTCGAACACCTCGTCATCGCCGCAATAGACCACCACGCGGCCATCGGCCAGTTGCACGCAGGTCGCCGCCTCGTGCTTGAAGCGGCCCAGGGCGGTGCGCTTGACCGGCACGAAGGTGGGGTCGTAGGGGTCGATCTCCACCACCCAGCCGAAGCGGTTGGGCTCGTTCAATTCCTTGGTCACGTCGAAACGGTCGTGGAAGCGCGACCAGGCATAACGGGTCTTGCCCTTGATGCCCATGCGCTCGTGGTTGCGTTCCTCGGGCGTGCCCTTGGCCGAGCCGCCGAAATAGGTGTCGACGTTTTCCTCGGCGATCAGCACCGTGCCCCACGGCGTCACGCCGCCCGAGCAATTGTTCAGGGTGCCGATGACCTTGCGGCCCGACGGATCGGCCTTGGTGCGCAGGCGGGGATGACCGGCGGCGGGGCCGGACAGCGCCATCTCGGTGCTCAGCGCCGAGATGCGGCGGTTGAACGGACTGTTGTCCACCACCTTCCAGGCGCCGTCCACCCGCTGCACCTCGATGACCGAATGGCCGTGGGCGGCGATTTCCACGTCCACCTGCTCGCGGGTCATGGCCTCGGTCTTGTTCTTCAGCGTGATGCCGGAAAACATCAGCTCGGCGTTGGTGTATTCGTGGTTCACGCACAACAGGCCGTGATCGGACGACAGCGAGCCCACCGGCAACGGCAGGAAGGCGACGAAATCGTTGTTGTAGCCGAACTGGCGTTCCTGGGTAGCAGCGGTCAGATGGGTCGGATCAAAGGCCGGGGCAGCATAATCCACCGCATCGCCCCAGCGGATCAGCACCTTGGCCTGATGATCTGCGGCCACCTGATGGTCGTCGGCGATGGTGTGCGGCGGCTGGCGGAAGGTCAGGGTCGAGGGGTCGGACGGTTCGGCGGCGGCCAGCGCGGGCAGCGGCGCCATGGCGGCGGCACCGGCGGCCAGCAAACCCTTCAGGGTGGTGCGGCGGCTGGCGGCGATGGCGGCGAAAGACGGATTGCGGGGATGGTCGGACATGCCGGCGGCTCCTCAGGGGAAGAAGTAATCCCGGTCGGCGCCGCAATTGGGACAATGCCAGTCGGCGGGCAGGTCCTCGAAGGCGATCCCCGGCGGGATGGGACGAAAGGGATCGCCGTCCGCCGGATCGTAGGTCCAGCCGCACCGCGTGCACACCCATTGGGCCAGACGGCCATTGGGGTCACGGATGGGGGCGGCGGAATCGGATACGGGCATGGGCGGTCCTTTGCCCCGGAGTGTATGCGGGGCAAAGGACCGACGATGATGAAGGTTTGATTATTTCGGCGGGATGATGGCGCTGTAGAGCTGCATCACCGCCTCGACCGTTCCGGCGGTATCGGGCTCGGGCACCGACAGGCCCTTGGCGATGGCCGCACCGATGTCGCTGAACACCGATTCCGAGGCATCGCCAGCGAAGGCGATGGGAAAAGCCGAGAACACGGTCAACGCCTGATCCAGCGCCGCCTTGTGGGCGGTGGCCAACAGCACCTTCCACACCTCGAACAGCATGACCACGGTCATGCCCATGTTGTTGCGGTCGAGGCGGCGGCGCAGGGCGTCGCGGATCTGGAAGGCCAGATCGCGCGGGCGGCGGGCCACTTCCGGCGCCAGGAAGGGATGCTCGGCGGCGGGCCAACGCGCCGCCAGCCGCACCAATTCCTCGTACCCGAACGCCCCCTGGCTGCCATGGGCGAACAGGGTGATGGCCAGGGAATCGGCGATCAGCGCCGGATGCCCGGCGCTGGCCGCCTCGATGCCGTCCAGCACCGCGTCGGTGGCGGTCTCGGGATCGCCCACCAGCGACAGCAGGCCCGGCAGGTCCTGGGCCAGCCGTTCGGCATCGAAGGACAGCAGATCCAGCAGCAGCCCCAGATCGGCGGCGGCGGGCAGGTCGATGCCAGCATCGGCGGCGGCATCATGCCAGGCGATCTCCAGATCGCGGGCCAGCATCTCGTCGGGGCTGGGGCGGTTGGACACCTGCACCGGCACCCGGCGCTTCACCGTCTCGGTGGTCTCGCCCATGGAAAAGCTGACGCCCAGCACCGACAGGGTGCGCTTGCGCGTCACCGGCACCTCGACCGTCTGGAAGCTGACGCCGGTGATGCCGCCCGCCCGCACCGCCGCCAGCTTGGCATCGGCGGCGGCGGCCTGCTCCACCATCTTGCCCAGACGGCCGGTGACCAGCGCCCACAATTCCGGCCGCGCCTCGAACACCGCCACGTCGGCGGGGCGGCCGGGCAGGCGGCGATGGATGTCGGCCAGGGCCTCGCGCCATGTGGGCATCAGGGTCTTGGCCAGGAAGATACGGGCGGTGCCGACAAAGGACGGCGCATGCAGGAAGAACGGTTGTTCGTGCACGTAATTGGGCGACGGAAACCGTTGCGACGGAACCTTGAACAGGGCCACACGCTGGGTCAGGGCGTTGGTGACGTCCTCGATCGCGGCGGCGAAGAACGCCTCGAACGAATCGGCGGGCGGCGGCGGCTCCGGGTCCAGGCTGATTTCCGGCAAATCGTCCTCGGGCGACAGGTCCACCGCGCGGCGCGCCAGCGGGTGCGGCTCCTCGCCGCTGACCCGCTGCCAGGCCAGGGCGATTTCCGGCCGTTTGGCGATGACCATGCCGACGACCTCGCGCGCCAGCGCCATCTGCTGCGGCAGCGGACGGCCGGCCATGCCCTCGGCGAAAGCATCCTGCACGGCACGCAGGAATTGGGCGTCGCCCTTGCGGCGCAGCAGCGAACCCAACACACCGCCCATGAAGCGGATCAGCTGCGGTTCGTCCTGCTGCTGATCCAGCTTAACGCACAGATCCTCGTACAATTGGGTCTGTTCGGGGGACAGGGCCATGGCGTCAACCTCCCTGACCGGCGGGAACCGGCACCACGGAAATGGAATTCTTGGGCGAGCCCTCGATGATGCGGTCGGAATAGACCAGATAGATCAACACGTTGCGCTTGGAATCCAAGAAGCGCACCACCTGCAGGGACTTGAACAACAGCGAGGTGTCCTTCTTGAACACTTCCTCGCCGTCCTTGAACTTGGCCTTGTATTTGATCGGTCCGACCTGACGGCAGGCGATGGAGGCGTCGGAGGTGTCCTCGGCCACGCCCAGCCCACCCGAGATTCCGCCCTTCTTGGCCCGCGACAGATAGCAGGTCACGCCGTCGACCTTGGGGTCATCGAAGGCTTCGACCACGATCTTGTCGTTGGGCCCCAGCATCTTGAACACGGTGGAGACACTGCCGATTTCCTCGGCGTGGGCCGGCCCGGCGGCCAGGACGGCGCCAAGGGCGAAAAAGACGGAAAGAAAACGACGCGTCATGCGGCAACCCCGAACCATCGAACCGATGGGCGAAACACTCGCCCGGCAAGGAATGGTGACAATTTTAGGTAATTTCAAGGCAACAACCCTTGCACGAAGACTATAGGGCAGCCGTCCCATGGGGCAAAGGGGGCTTGATCGCCATCAAGGTCCCACGGGCGCAAGGCGGCCTTTCCTGAAACGCTTCACTTGCGGAACCCAGGCCATGCCCCTGCCCGACTTTTTCGACCGTGTCCCCCCGTTCACCCTGTGCGATCCCCTGGCCGCCTTCCTGGGCGCCCCCGCCGACGGATTGCTGACCTATACCTATGCCGACGCGGTGCGGCTGGCCGGGCATTCCTGTCCCACCGTGGCCGGGGCGTGGCTGATGACCACCCGCGCCCTGGCGACGCTGTGGCCCGATACCACGCCCGAACGCGGGACCGTGCGGCTGTTGCTGCCCGATCCCCAGGACAGCGGCGTCACCGGCGTGGTGGCGGCGGTGGCCGGGTTGCTGACCGGCGCCGCCGGTCCCGGCGGCTTCAAGGGCTTGGGCGGGCGTTTCGGCCGCGCCGGGCTGGTGGAATACGTCAGCGACATTCCCGCCAGCCTGGGTCTGGTGCGCACCGACACGGGTCAAGGCGTGCTGGCCCAATACGACCCGTCGGCCATCCTGCCCGATCCGGCCATGCGCCCGGCGCTGCAACGGCTGATGAGCGGCGATGCCGAACCCGGCGACGCCGCCGTCTTCGCCCGCACCTGGCAGGAGCGGGTGGCGCGCATCCTGGAGGCCGCCGACAGTGTGGTGACGCTGGCGCATTTCCCGCAGGCGTGAAATCTGCTAGAACCCGGCGCAGGTTTTCCCAGGGAAATGCAAGGAGTGCCATGTCCGTCCTGGTTCCGGTGTCGTGGGGCGAGGTGATCGACAAGATCACCATCCTGGAAATCAAGGCCGAGCGCCTGACGGATGCGGCCAAGCTGGCCAACGTCACCACCGAGCTGAACGAGCTGGTGGCGGTGCGCGAGCGCGAGTTCCCCGGCCATGCCGCCCTGGCGGCGCTGGCGGCCGAGCTGAAGGCCATCAATGAAAAGCTGTGGGTGATCGAGGACGACATCCGCGATTGCGAACGCGCCAAGGATTTCGGCGCCAAGTTCATCGAACTGGCCCGCGCCGTCTATGTCACCAATGACGAGCGCGCGGCGTCCAAGCGCAAGATCAACGATCTGCTGGGCTCGACGCTGGTCGAGGAAAAATCCTACGCGCCTTACGTCTGACCCGGACACCGCACATTGCGCGCCCATCGCCTGACCGACCCGATCCTGAGTGGCCTGCTGCGGCTGCGCCCGCGCCGCCGCGACGCCTCGGGCGTGCTGTTCGTCAGCGCCGGGGGGCTGGGTGACACCGTGCTGTTCTCGCTGGTGCTGCCGCGCCTGCTGGAACTGGCCTATGTGGGCGAGACCGTCACCGTGCTGCTGCGCGGCGACGGCGCGCGCATGAGCTTTTTGTTTCCGCCCCAGGTCCAAGTGCTGAAGGTGGATTTCGGCCGCCTGCGCGATCTGAAGTACCGGTTCCGGGTAGCGGCGGACCTGCATGATGCCCATTACCGGCTGGTGGTGCACACCGACTTCCTGCGCCATCCCGATCTGGACGAGTTCCTGGTGGCGAGCTGCCGGGCCAAGGAGAGTGCGGCCATGGCGCCGCGCCCCTGGCCCAAATACCAGAAACGGCTGGATGCCAACCGCCGCCTGTATGGCCGTCTGTTCGAATCCGGCCCGGCCCATGCCGACAAGGTGCTGCGCTGGGCGCGCTTCGCCGATTTCCTGACTGGCCGCACCGAGGCGGCGCCCCTGGTGCTGCTGCCGCCCGAGGCGCGGCCCCCGGCTCAATCCTTGCCCGTTCCCACCGTGCTGTTCCAGCCGTTCTCGGCGGTGAAGGAAAAGCAGAGCCCGCCCGAGCTGTGGGCGCTGATCGCCCGGTCGCTGCCCGAGGGCTGGCGGGTGCGGCTGGCCGGGCATCCGTCCGATCTGGACAAGAACCCGGAATACCGCGCCCTGCTGGACCTGCCCAATGTGGAATTCGAGGGCGCGCCCTTCACCACCTTGGCCGGGATCATCCAGGGCTGCCGTCTGGTGGTCAGCGTCGATACCGCCTGCATGCATCTGGCGGTGGTTCTGGGCGCCCCCACTTTGTGCCTGGCCTCCAGCGCCTATGTGGGCGAGATCGTGCCCTATGCGCCCGAAATCACCCCGGCCAACGCCCATTTCCTGCGCCACGACATGGATTGCCGTGGTTGCCTGGGCGATTGCCGCCTGCCGCCGCAACGCGGCATGTACCCCTGCGTCGCCGCCCTGGATTCCGATGTGATCCTGGCGCAGGTGGCCGACATCATCGCCCGAGGAATTTGACGCATGGGTCTGCTCGACATCCTGGCGCCGCGCGGCATGCGCCGCCGCTGGTGGCTGTTCCGTCCCATCGACGCCCTGGTGGCGCTGTGGCCCGCGCCGCGCGCCAAAAAGGGCGTGGTGGTGGTGCGCATGGACGGCATCGGCGACATGGTGATGTTCCGCCGCGCGCTGGAGCATTACCCGGCGGCCTTTGGCGTCGAAAAATCCGACATCACCGTGCTGGGCTGCAATTCCTGGCGCGGCCTGGGCGGCGGCGTGTTCGACGGCTTCAAACTGGTGACCATCGACGAACACGCCTATGAGAAGAAGGGACTGTACCGGCTGAAGATCAGCCTGTGGCTGCGCCGCCAGGGCTTCAAGGTCGCGGTGTGCGACATGTACATGCGCAAGGTGATGACCGCCGACACCCTGGTCTGGCATTCGCGCGCCCCGGAACGCATCGTCTGCACGCCGTTCATCACCGACCGCACCCGCGCCGAATACGGCTGGTATCTGCGCCGCGCCACCCGCGTCATCGATACCGGCGCCTATCCCACCCATGAAAGCCTGCGCCACTTCACCTTTCTGTCGGAACTGACCGGGCGCGAGCACCCGCCCGAGGTGCCCGCCATCCCGTGGCGCGAGCAGGCGCCCAAGCTGCCCGATGGCGCCCCCTATGTGGTGATGAATTTCGGCAGCAACGAGCCGGGGCGGCGCTGGCCGTTCGACAATTTCCTGGGCGTGACGCGCCATTGCCTGGAGGCCGGGCTGCGGGTGGTGTTCGTCGGCGCCGGTCAGGAAGCCTTTGCCAAGCCGCGCATCGCCGAGCTGAACCACCCCGGCGCCATCGACACCATCGGCACGCTGAAGCTGCCGGAACTGGTGGATGTGCTGAAGCACGCCGCCTGCGTCCTGACCAACGACACCGGCCCCGGCCATCTGGCCCTGGGCGTCGGCGCCCCCACCGTGTTGCTGGCGGGCGGCGGCCATTTCGGCAGCTTCGTGCCCTATCCGCCGGAAACCCGCCCGGCCCGTTCGGCCTTCCTGAACCGCGAAATGGAGTGCTACCACTGTCTGTGGGTGTGCCCGAAGCGCGCCAGCCGCGCCGACGCCTTCCCCTGCGTGGCCGACATCACCGTCGATCAGGCCTGGGAGGCGGTGCGCGGCATCCTGGGCGTGTGATCAGGCGCGCCGTCGGCGCCAGGCCTTGAGCACCAGCACCGCCCCCCAGCCCAGGGCGGGATAGATCACCCACAAATGCTCCGGATTGCGGATCAGGTTCAACGCGGCCAGCGCGCCGATCACGGCGGCATAGATTGCGACATGGCGCCAAAGGCCAGGGCGGTCATGGGCGGGTTGTGCGGTTTCGGCAATCATGGCGGGTTCCTCGCTGCTGAGGTCCGCCGGAGCAAGGCGCGCGACCGGCACGTCAAAGGCCGCCGCCAGCGCCTTCAGGGTTTCCAGCGACGGGCGCTGCCCTTGTTCAAGGCGCTGGACGGTGCGGGCGGAAATCCCGGCAATGGCGCCCAGTTCTTCCTGGGACCACGCCTTTTCCAGCCGCAACGACCTGATGACATCGCCATATCCCACGGCTTCCCTCCTGCGGACCAATGAGCCCCACGCTAGGATCGCGGGCCGCTTCCCGCCACGACAGCGGCACGACAAGACCCCGACATGCTTAGAGTCCCAGCAGGCGCGGCAGCGACGTCGCCAGCAGCACCACGCCTGAAACCAGCAACAACATCAGGATCAGCCGCCGGAAGGCCGCGTCGTCGATGCGGTCGTACAGGCGGATGCCGATCAGTGCGGGCACCACCATGGCCGGGACCGCCCACAGGCACAGCCAGCCCAGGTCTGCGGTCACCAGCCCGTTCAGGGCATAGACCGTCAAGGTCAAGGCGTGCATGGCGATGTTGAAGGTTTGCAGCACGGCGCGGCCGCTGTCCTTGTCCCAGCCGCGCAGGGTGTACCACAGGGTGACCGGGGTGCCGGTGAACCCGCCCAATCCGCCCAGGACGCCGCCGACCATGCCGATTGCGCCATCGGCCAGACGGCCGCCATGGTGCAGATGCGGCAGCAGCCGCGCCGCCAGCATGCACGAGCAATAGCCCACCAGGATGGTGCCCAGGATCACCCGGAACAGCACCGGATCGACCAGCGGCAGCAGCCCGACGCCCAGCGGCACGCCCATGGCGCCGCCCAGCACGAACGGCAGCACCCGCCGCCAGTCGAAACCACGCCGCAGCGGGCCGATGGCCAGGGATTGCCCGGCCAGCGAACACACCACCACCAGCGGCCCGGCCAATTGCGGTGCCACAGCCCACGCCCAGAAGCTCATGGCGGTCAGGCCGAAGGCGAAGCCCGACAGGCCCTGGACGAAACCGGCGATGATGGCGCCGGTCAGCACCAGGGCCAGCGAGTCATCCATGCGGCTTACAGGCCCAGCACGTCGCGCATGGAATAGAGGCCCGGCTTCTGGCCCTTGGCCCACAGCGCGGCGCGCACCGCGCCCTTGGCGAACACCGAGCGCGAGGCGGCCTTGTGGGTCAGTTCCACCCGTTCCTCGTCGGCGGCGAACATCACGGTGTGGTCACCGACCACGTCGCCGCCGCGCAGGGTGGCGAAGCCGATCTCGCCCTTGGGCCGGGCGCCGGGATGGCCGTCGCGGGCCTTGCACCACACCTGTTCCAGCTCGACGCCGCGGCCCTTGGCGGCGGCGCGGCCCAGGCCCAGCGCGGTACCGGACGGTGCATCCACCTTGCGGCGGTGATGCATCTCGACGATCTCGATGTCGTAATCCTCGGCCAGGATGGCGGCGACCTTCTCGGTCAGGCCCAGCAGCAGATTGACGCCGACGCTGAAATTGGGGGCATAGACCACCGGCACCACCTTGGCCGCCTCGGCCAGCGCCGCCTCGTCGTCCTTGGTCAGGCCGGTGGTGCCGACGATCAGCGCCGTGCCGGTTGCCGCCGCCAGCTTGGCATGGGCCACGGTGGCGACCGGCACGGTAAAATCGATCACCGCCTCGGCAGCGGCGAACAGCGCCGCCGCATTGTCATGCACCGGCGCGCCGCTGGCGCCGGTGGTGCCGCCCACCAGGGCGTTGCCGGGGCGTTCGGTGCCGCCCGCCAGGGTGGCCGCCGCCGCCTCGTCCACCGCCTTGACCAGCATCTGGCCCATGCGGCCGCCGCATCCGACGATTCCGATCTTCATTGGTGCTTCTCCAGGTTCAGACGCCGGTAATGAGGATATCCAGGGCGCCGATGATTTCCGTACGATACTCGGCCAGCGAGGCGACACGCGCGCCCAGCAAGGCCGGTGACACACCGGCGATCTGGGCGGTCAGCATGACCTGCATCTGGCCGTCGATGGCGAAGGTGGGATAGAGCCCGCGAATGGGGCGGTCGCCCAGCAACGCGGCCGGGATCAGCGGCACCACCACGACGGTGTCGAGACCGTGCAGCAGGTCCGATTGCACCACCAGCAGATAAGGGGGATGGGCGCCTGCCGCGTTGCGGTGAACGTCGAATTGGCAGGCCATCAGAACGCCCGCAATCCGTCGCTCCACAATCCGTGTTCCGCCACATAGCGGTTATAGGCGTCGATGGCGTCCTTGTTTTCCTCGGCCCATTGCCTGGCGCGGGCTTCGCGCACGCGTTTTTCCAGTTCGGCTTCAAGGGTCTGGGACAGGTTGATGCCCAACGCCTTGGCCTGACGCAGCAGGTCTTCGTTGACGCTGACGTTGCAGGCTTTCTTCGGCGATTTGGGATCGAACCGGGCGTTCATGACGCACCTCCATGCTTCATGCGCAGATCATATGCGCATGAAGCATGGAGCGGCAAGGTGCTCTATCAGAATGCGGTGATCGAAACCGATCACCGCGGCCCTCAGGCGGCGGGCGTGTTTCTCCGAAACACTTGCCTTCCGCGGCATAAGCCGCGCGGCCCCTTGGGCCTAACCAAGCCTTTGGCTTGGTGCTACTCGGTCAGATCCTTCCACAGCTCCTTGACCTTGTCGAAGAAGCTACGGCTTTCCGGGCTGTTGTGCTTACCGTCGGCGTTGTCACCGGCGGATTCGAACTCGCGCAGCAATTCTTCCTGGCGCTTGCTCAGATTGACCGGGGTTTCCACCGTGGCCTGAATGAACATGTCGCCGCGCGCCGGGCTGCGCAGCACGCTCATGCCCTTGCCCTTCAGGCGGAACTGGTTGCCGGTCTGGGTGCCGGGCGGGATGGTGACCTTGGTCAGCTTGCCTTCGATGGTCGGCACGTCGATGGTGCCGCCCAGCGCCGCCGTGACCATGGGGATCGGCACCCGCACGTAGATGTTGGCGCCGTCGCGCTGGAACAGCCGGTGCTGCGCCACGGTCAGGAAGATATAAAGATCGCCGGGCGGTGCGCCGCGCATGCCCGCCTCGCCCTCGCCGGACAGGCGGATACGGGTTCCGTCCTCGACACCGGCCGGGACCTGGACCTGAAGGGTCTTGTCCTTGCGCACGCGGCCCTGGCCGCCGCACACCTTGCACGGGTCCTTGATGACGCGGCCCTGGCCCTGGCAGGTCGGGCAGGTGCGTTCGACGGTGAAGAAGCCCTGCTGCATGCGCACCTTGCCGTGACCGTGGCAGGTGGAGCAGGTGACCGGCTGGCTGCCGTCCTTGCCGCCGGTGCCGTTGCAGGTGTCGCACGGCGCCGAGGAGGGAACGGTGACCGTGGCGGTCTTGCCCGCGAAGGCGTCTTCCAGGCTGATTTCCATGTTGAAGCGCAGATCGGCGCCGCGCCCCGAGCTTTGACCGCGACGGCCGCCGCCCATGAAATCGCCGAACATCTCCTCGAACAGGTCCGAGAACCCGCCGCCGCCGCCACCGCCGCCGAAGCCGAAATCGGCGAAGCCGCCGCCGCCGCGCCCGCCGCCGTCGAAGGCGGCATGGCCGAAGCGGTCATAGGCGGCGCGCTTCTGTTCGTCCTTCAGCACGTCATAGGCTTCGTTCAGTTCCTTGAACTTGTCCGAAGCGGTTTCGTCATCCGGGTTGCGGTCCGGGTGATACTGCATGGCCAGCTTGCGGTAGGCCTTTTTCAGGTCGTCAGCCGACGCGTTGCGGTCGCAGCCGAGAACCTCGTAATAGTCGCGCTTGCTCATGCCATTACATGCCAATCAGGGGGTTGGCCAGTCAGGGTTTTGATGGCCGACCGCCCCGGGAAAGGCTTTTCCCGGGGCGGCGGCTGTCGGTCACGACCGTCGGGGCTTACTTGCCCTTCTTGTCGGAATCCACTTCCTCGAAGTCGGCATCGACCACGGTGCCGTCCTGGCCGCCATGGGCCTGGCCGCCCGCCGCACCGGCGGCGGCATCAGCACCACCGGCCGCTTCCTGGGCCTTGTACATGGCCTCGCCCAGCTTCATGGACGACTGCATCAGGGCCTCGGTCTTGGCCTTGATCTCGTCGGGGTTATCGCCGTCCATCGCCGTCTTCAACGCGGCCACGTCACGCTCGACATCGGCCTTGAGAGCGCCATCCACCTTGTCGCCGAATTCCTTCAGGCTCTTTTCGGTGGAATGGACCAGGGCATCGGCGTGGTTGCGGGCCTCGACCGTTTCCTTGCGCTTCTTGTCGTCGGCGGCGTGGGCCTCGGCTTCCTTGACCATGCGCTCGATGTCGGAATCGTTGAGACCGCCCGAGGCCTGGATGCGGATCTGCTGTTCCTTGCCGGTGGCCTTGTCCTTGGCCTGAACGTTGACGATGCCGTTGGCGTCGATGTCGAAGGTGACCTCGATCTGCGGCACGCCGCGCGGCGCCGACGGGATGCCCATCAGGTCGAACTGACCCAGCATCTTGTTGTCGGCCGCCATCTCGCGCTCGCCCTGGAACACGCGGATGGTCACCGCGGTCTGGTTGTCCTCGGCGGTCGAGAAGACCTGCGACTTGCGGGTCGGAATGGTGGTGTTGCGGTCGATCAGACGGGTGAACACGCCGCCCAGGGTCTCGATGCCGAGGCTCAGCGGGGTAACGTCGAGCAGCAGGACGTCCTTGACCTCGCCCTTCAGCACGCCGCCCTGGATGGCGGCGCCGATGGCGACCACTTCATCGGGGTTGACGCCCTTGTGCGGCTCGCGGCCGAAGAATTCCTTCACCACTTCCTGGATCTTGGGCATGCGGGTCATGCCGCCGACCAGGATGACCTCGTCGATCTCGCTGGCCTTGATGCCGGCATCCTTGAGCGCCGCCTTGCAGGGCTCGATGGTGCGGGCGACCAGATCCTCGACCAGGGCTTCCAGCTTGGCGCGGGTCAGCTTGATGTTCAGGTGCTTGGGACCCGAGGCATCGGCGGTGATGAACGGCAGGTTCACTTCGGTCTGCATCGAGCTGGACAGCTCGATCTTGGCCTTTTCCGCCGCTTCCTTCAGGCGCTGCAGGGCCAGACGGTCGCCGCGCAGGTCGATGCCCTGCTCCTTTTTGAACTCGTCGGCCAGGTAATCGATGATGCGGGCGTCGAAATCTTCACCGCCCAGGAAGGTGTCGCCGTTGGTGGACTTCACCTCGAACACGCCGTCGCCGATTTCCAGCACCGACACGTCGAAGGTGCCGCCGCCCAGATCGTACACGACGATGGTGCCGGCGCCCTTGCGCTCCATGCCGTAGGCCAGGGCGGCCGCGGTCGGCTCGTTGATGATGCGCAGCACTTCCAGACCGGCGATCTTGCCCGCGTCCTTGGTGGCCTGACGCTGGGCGTCATTGAAATAGGCCGGGACGGTGATCACCGCCTGGGTCACGGTCTCGCCCAGGTAAGCTTCGGCGGTTTCCTTCATCTTGGTCAGGATGTAGGCCGAAATCTGGCTGGGGCTCTGCTTCTTGCCGCCGCCATCCACCCAGGCGTCGCCGTTCTCGCCGTTCACGATGTGATACGGCACCAGCGCCGCGTCCTTCTTGGTGATCGGATCGTCGAAGCGGCGGCCGATCAGACGCTTGATGGCGAACAGGGTGTTGGTCGGGTTGGTGACCGCCTGGCGCTTGGCCGGCTGGCCGACCAGACGCTCGCCGGAATCGGCGAAGGCGACCATGGAGGGCGTGGTGCGCATGCCCTCGGCATTCTCGATGACGCGGGCAGCCTTGCCCTCCATCACGGCCACGCAGGAATTGGTGGTGCCCAGGTCGATGCCAATGACTTTGCTCATGTCTTCCTCTTGTCGATGCGGCCGGTCCCGGCGGTCCTGTCAGGGCAATGCGGCAACCGCCGAAACCCCCTCGGGGAAAATGGATCAACGAAACTGTCGGACGCATTCAGCGTCACACCGGCGTTATATAGGGTGGGGTTGGGGGGCTGCAACATCGGGCGTGGGCGAATGTGGAAAGCTTCTCTTCACCAACCGCCTCATCCATTGGTAGATATGTATATCGTTACGCACACCGTAAAGGGGATTGCCATGTCTACCTTCCGCGCCGCCGCCTTTTCCGCCGCCCTGCTGGCCGTGCTGGCCGCACCGGTTTCCGCCCAGGACAAGCCTGCCACGTCCAGCGTGCCGCTGCTGAAGACCACCACCACCGGCGACGGGGTGCCGCTGGTCTATCCCACCGGCACGCCCGAGATCACCGCCCGCATCACCACCTTTCCGCCGGGCGCCGAGACGGTGATGCACCGCCACCCCCAGCCGCTGTTCGGCTATCTGCTGGAGGGCGAGCTGACCATCTATCCCGAGGGGCAGGAGCCGCGCCGCTTCAAGGCGGGCGATGCCTTCATGGAGACCGCCGCCTGGCATGTGGGCCGCAACGAGGGCAGCGTCCCCGCCAGGCTGCTGGCGGTCTATTCCGGCGCCCAGGGGCTGCCGCTGTCGGAAGCGCACAAGTAATCCTGCCTTGAAGCCGGTGCGGCGGCCGGTCGAGAATGGCGCCATGATCGTCTCGGCCAGCTACCGCACCGACATTCCGGCCTTTTACGGACCGTGGTTCGTCAACCGCTTCCGCGCCGGGTTCGCCCGCGTGGTCAATCCCTATGGCGGACCGCCCGCGACGGTGCCGCTGCGCCAAGGGGTGGACGGCTTCGTGTTCTGGACCCGCAACGCCCAACCCTTCGCCGAGGCGCTGCGGCTGGTGCGGAAGGCCGAGATTCCCTTCGTCTTGCACTACACAATCACCGCCCTGCCCCGCGCCCTGGAGCGCTCGGTCATCGACCCCGCCCGCGCCGTGGCCGACATCCGCGCCCTGGCCGGGCAATACGGGCCGCGTGCCGTGGTTTGGCGCTATGACCCCATCGTGTTTTCCGACCTGACCCCCGCCGAATTCCATCTGGACGCCTTCGCCCGGCTGGCGGAATCCCTGGCCGGGACGGTGGACGAAGTGGTGATCTCGTTCGCCCAGATCTACAAGAAGACCGCCCGCAATTTGGATGCCGCCGCCCGCGCCGAGGGTTTCCGCTGGTTCGACCCCGACGACCGGGACAAGCACGCCTTGGCCGCCCAACTGGTGGAAATCGCCGCCAAGCACGGCATCGCACTGTCGGTGTGCTCGCAGGCCGCCCATGTGGTGGCGGGCGCCCGCGCCGCCGCCTGCATCGACGCGCGGCGGCTGGAGGATGTGGCGCGCGGCTGGGGCCTGCTGCGTGCAGTCACCGCCAAGGTCAAGGGCAACCGCCCCGGCTGTCTGTGCCACGAAAGCCGCGACATCGGCGCCTATGAGTCCTGCCCGCACGGCTGCGCCTATTGCTATGCGGTGGGATCGCGGGCGCTGGCGAAACGGCGCCATGCCGGGCATGATCCCCAGGCCGAATTCCTGATCCCCACCGCCGAGGTTCCGTCATGACGCCCGCCCAGGCCGACCAGTTCTACGCCCGCCTTGCCGCGCGCATGCCCAACCCGAAAAGCGAGCTGGATTACGTCAATCCCTATACCCTGCTGGTGGCGGTGGTGCTGTCAGCCCAGGCCACCGACGTCGGCGTCAACAAGGCAACCGGGCCGCTGTTCGCCGAAGTGACCACGCCGCGCCAGATGCTGGAATTGGGCGAGGACCGGCTGCGCGAGGCCATCCGCACCATCGGCCTGTTCAAGACCAAGGCCAAGAACGTCATCGCCCTGTCGGACATCCTGGAACGCCAGCACGGCGGCGAGGTGCCCCACGACCGCGCCGCGCTGGAGGCGCTGCCCGGCGTCGGCCGCAAGACCGCCAACGTGGTGCTGAACGTCGCCTTCGGCGATCCCACCATCGCCGTGGACACCCATTGCTTCCGCGTCGGCAACCGCACCGGCATGGCGCCGGGCAAGACGCCGCTGGAGGTCGAGGAAGGGCTGCTGGCTATCACCCCCGCCCGCTGGGGCCGCGACGCCCACCATTACCTGATCCTGCACGGCCGCTACACCTGCACCGCCCGCAAACCGAAATGCCCGGAATGCGTGGTCAACGATCTGTGCGCTTGGCCGGAAAAGACGGTGTTCTGAAACGGCGGAGCGCCCGGCGAGGGCCTTATGAAAAGGAAACGCCGGGGAATGACCCCGGCGCCGCCTTGTTCGCTCACTGAGGAGACAACGGAAAATCAGCTGGACGGCATGGCCTCGTCGCGACCGGCGCGGCCGACCAGTTCGCCCATGCATTGGCTTTCGTTGGACGCCGGTTGCTGGTTGCGCACCGCCACATGGGTCACGGTCTGCGCGCCGCCGCCTTGGTCGTACAGGAACAGATCGATGGTGCAGGCGCGGCCGCGATATTGCCAAATCTCGGCCGGGGCATCGCGGCGGGTGAACATGGGCTTGCCCAGCACCGCGCGGACCTGAGTCGAGGATAACCCCTTGAGACGGGTCGGGTCGCCGCCGGTGCCGCCCGGAAGGGCCGCCGTGCCGCGCATGGCGTCGGGTCCGAACTGATCGAAGCCGCCGGGCCCGTTCGCCGTGTTGCCAACCCTGTTGGGGGCGCCGCCGCAGGCGACAAGGAAGACCAGCGGCGCAAGGACGGCGAAGGGGGCGAAACGCATGGAGGCTAATCCCGGGGCGAGGAATATCCCCGGACTATAACAGGTCTATCTGGCGCCGCAACGATTGGAACAGGTGAACCATGAAAGCAGTTGCCACCACCGGCGCCACCAGATTGAACAGCGGCACCGCGAACATCAGGGCGATGGCCATACCGCCCAGCCACACCCGGCCAAGATTGTTGCGGTAGCAAACTTTTGCCTGAACCGGATCGAGCCGCCGCACCGCCACGAGATCGAAATATTCCCGCCCCAAAAGGTAGCCGTTGACCAGCACCGCCAGCACCAGAGAGAAGCCGGTGAACAGCAGAATCAGGTACAGCGGCAGCACCAGCAAATTGACCAGCACCGTCAGGCCGAGGAAGCGTAGCGCCCCCAGCACGGTCTCGGCCCAGCCCTGCGGCCGCGCCGCCCCCAGATGGGGGTAATGGCGGCCCTCGACCGCATCGGCCACGTCGTCCAGCCACACCCCCATGATGGTGGTGACCAGCGCCGGAAAGAACAGGCCGGGCAACACCAGGGCGGCGATGCCCAGCGCGATGCCCGTGCCGGTGTCGGCCCAGCCGGGGTCGAAGAACCGGATATGCGGCAAAGTCAGCCAAACCACCGCCACCAGCGACAGGTAGCACAGGACGGCGCCCAGCACGCCGAAGCGCACGATGCGGCGCAGCGCGGGATCGGAAAGTTGGCCCAGGGCCTTGGACAGCGCGGAGAACATGTCCCATATTCAATCACGCCGAGGGCGCCGCGCCAAGACCGCGCAGGGCTGCTCCGCGTGACGATTGCACGACGCCGGGCGTTTTTTATTGTTCCCGACGGCGCGACGATTATACTGCGCCGCCAAATGGCCGCCCGTCGCCACGACGGACGTCGGCCGCGCGCGCGAAAGTCATACGAGAAAAAACATTATGGTGGATACCCGATACCACGTCGCCGGCATCGGCAACGCGATCGTGGACGTGCTGGTCCATGCTGATGATTCCCTGTTGGACACGCTGGGCCTGTCCAAGGGCGTCATGACGCTGATCGACGCCGAGCAGGCGGAACGCATCTACGAGCAAATCCCCCCCGGCATCGAGTGTTCGGGCGGTTCCGCCGCCAACACCATCGTCGGAATCGCCTCGCTGGGCGGCAAGGCCGCCTATATGGGCAAGGTCAAGGATGACCAGCTGGGGCAGGTGTTCGGCCACGACATCCGCAAATCCGGCGTGGACTTCCCCACCCAGGCGGCCCAGGGCGGCCCCAGCACCGCGCGCTGTTTCGTGCTGGTGACCCCCGACGCCCAGCGCACCATGCTGACCTATCTGGGCGCCTGCATCGAGCTGACCCCCGACGACGTGGACGAGGCGGTGATCGCCGCTTCCGCCGTCACCTATCTGGAAGGCTACCTGTACGACCCGCCGCTGGCCAAGCGCGCCTTCCTGCGCGCCGCCGACGTGGCGCACAAGGCCGGGCGGATGGTCAGCCTGTCGTTGTCCGATCCGTTCTGTGTCGGGCGTCACCGCGATGCCTTCCTGGATCTGGTCCGCAACCATGTGGACATTCTGTTCGCCAACGAGGCCGAACTCATGTCGCTGTACCAGACCGCCGATTTCGATGAAGCGGTGCGTCAGGTGCGCGGCCACGCCCGTGTCTCCGCCATCACCCGCGGCGCCAAGGGCAGCGTGGTGGTGACCGAGGACGACGTCCATGTGGTCGCCGCCCAGGCGGGCGTCAAGGTCGTCGACACCACCGGCGCCGGTGACCTGTACGCCGCCGGTTTCCTTTATGGTTTCACCCACGGCCGTGACCTGGCCACCAGCGCCGTTCTCGGCGGCATCGCCGCCGGCGAGGTGATCTCGCATATCGGCGCCCGCCCCGACCGCCCGCTGGCCGAGCTGGCCGCCGAAATCCTCGGCCCGCTCGCCTCCTCGCCCCTCAAGACCGCGTAACGAAAGCCCCCAATGGAACTCCGAAATATCGCCATCATCGCCCACGTCGACCATGGCAAGACCACCCTGGTCGACGCCATGCTCCGGCAGTCCGGCACCTTCCGCGAAAATCAGCAGGTCGCTGAGCGCGTGATGGATTCCAACGATCTGGAAAAGGAACGCGGCATCACCATTCTGGCCAAGTGCACCTCGGTCGAATGGAAGGGCATGCGTATCAACATCGTCGACACCCCCGGCCACGCCGATTTCGGTGGTGAAGTCGAGCGCATCCTGTCCATGGTCGATGGCGTGGTGGTGCTGGTGGACGCGGCCGAAGGCCCCATGCCGCAGACCAAGTTCGTCACCGGCAAGGCGCTGGGCCTGGGCCTGCGCCCCATCGTCGTCGTCAACAAGGTGGACCGTGGCGACGCCCGTCCGCACGAAGTGCACGACGAATGCTTCGACCTGTTCGCCGCCCTGGACGCCAATGACGACCAGCTCGACTTCCCGACCATGTTCGCGGTGGGCCGCGACGGCTGGGCCGATGATTCGCTGGAAGGCCCGCGCAAGGACCTGTCGGCGCTGTTCGACCTGATCGTGCGCCATGTGCCGCCGCCGACCCGCGACCTGGAGCAGCCGTTCTCCATGCTGGCCACCACCCTGGAAGCCGACCCCTATCTGGGCCGCATCCTGACCGGCCGCATCCACACCGGCGTGATCAAGACCAACCAGGCGATCAAGGGCCTGGACCGTGAAGGCAACCTGATCGAGAACTTCCGCGCCGCCAAGATCCTGGCCTTCCGCGGTATCGAGCGCGTGCCGGTGGAGCAGGCCGAAGCGGGCGACATCGTCTGCATCTCGGGCATGACCAAGCCGACCGTGGCCGACACCCTGTGTGCCCTGGAAGTCGTCGAGCCGCTGAAGGCCCAGCCCATCGACCCGCCGACCCTGGCCATGATCTTCTCGGTCAACGACAGCCCGCTGGCCGGGACCGAGGGCGACAAGGTCACCAGCCGCGTGATCGGCGCCCGCCTGATGCGCGAGGCGGAATCCAACGTCGCCATCCGCATCACCGAGCAGGACAGCCGTGACGCCTTCGAAGTGGCCGGCCGTGGCGAACTTCAGCTGGGTGTGCTGATCGAGACCATGCGCCGCGAAGGCTTCGAGCTGTCGGTGTCGCGTCCGCGCGTGCTGTTCCAGACCGACGAGAGCGGCCAGCGCCTGGAGCCCATCGAGGAAGTCTTCATCGACGTGGACGAGGAATTCTCGGGCGCCGTCGTCGAGAAGATGACGCTGCGCAAGGCCGAGCTGACCGGTATGCGTCCGTCGGGCGCCGGCAAGGTCCGCGTCACCTTCCTGGCGCCGTCGCGCGGCCTGATCGGCTATCACGGCGAGTTCCTGACCGATACCCGCGGCACCGGCCTGATGAACCGCGTGTTCCACGGCTATGCCCCCTATAAGGGCCCGATCGAGGGCCGCCGCAACGGCGTGCTGATCTCGAACGCCGGTGGCGATTCGGTGACCTATGCCCTGTGGAACCTGGAAGATCGCGGCCCGCTGTTCATCGGCGGCGGCGTCAAGGTCTATGAAGGCATGATCATCGGCGAGCACTCGCGCGGCAACGACCTCGAGGTCAACTGCCTCAAGGGCAAGCAGCTGACCAACGTCCGCGCCTCGGGCAAGGACGAGGCGGTGCGCCTGACCACGCCCCGCAAGATGAGCCTGGAACAGGCCATCGCCTACATTCAGGACGACGAACTGGTGGAAGTGACCCCCAAGTCCATCCGCCTGCGCAAGCGTCTGCGTGACCCGAACGAACGCAAGAAGGCCGAGCGCGCCTCCAAGGACGCGTAAGGCCCTCCTCTCAGGGTCCATGGAAAAGGCGCCGCAAGGCGCCTTTTTCTTTGGGTCGTCACAGCTTCGGGTATGTCCGGTTTAAGCTGAAACATCTCTCTTTGATCGTCACCCTCGGGCTTGTCCCGAGGGTCCATGGATCGCCGGGTCAAGCCCGGCGATGACGGAGAAAGAGAGACACTTCCCCGCAAATCCGCGTGCCCCAAACAAAAGCCCCCGCCGGTTTCCCGGCGGGGGCTGAGGCTTGAGCTCTTATTATTATTAGCCGGTGACCTTAGACCGTGACGGTATCCGCGACCTTACGGAACGCCTCGATCTGGTCGAAGTTCATGTAGCGGTAGACGTCGGCCGCCTTGGCGTTGACGGCGCGGACCTGCTCCAAATACTCGGCCGGGGTCGGGATACGGCCCAGCAGGGCGCAGACCGCCGACAATTCCGCCGAACCCAGGTAGACACGGGTGTCGATGCCCAGGCGGTTGGGGAAGTTGCGGGTCGAGGTCGACATGGCGGTCGAGCCCTTGCGCACCTGGGCCTGGTTGCCCATGCACAAGGAGCAGCCGGGCATTTCCATGCGGGCGCCCGCCTTGCCGAGGACGCTGTAATAGCCTTCCTCGGTCAGGATCAGGGCGTCCATCTTGGTCGGCGGCGCGATCCACAGACGGGTCGGGATGTCCGACTGACCGGCCAGAACCTTACCGGCGGCACGGAAGTGGCCGATATTGGTCATGCACGAGCCGATGAACACTTCGTCGATCTTGTCGCCCGCGACTTCCGACAGCACCTTGACGTCGTCGGGGTCGTTCGGGCAGGCGACGATGGGTTCCTTGACGTCGGCCAGATCGATCTCGATCACCGCCGCGTATTCGGCGTCGGCATCGGGTTGCAGCAGCTCGGGCTTGGCGATCCAGGCTTCCATGGCCTTGACGCGGCGGCCCAGGGTGCGCGGGTCCTCGTAGCCCTCGGCGATCATCCACTTCATCAGGGTGATGTTCGAGCGCATGTACTCGATGATCGGCTCTTTGTTCAGGCGCACGGTGCAACCGGCGGCGGAACGTTCGGCCGAGGCGTCGGTCAGCTCGAACGCCTGCTCGACCTTGAGGTCGGGCAGACCCTCGATCTCCAGGATACGGCCGGAGAAGATGTTCTTCTTGCCCTTCTTCTCGACGGTCAGCAGGCCCTGGCGGATGGCGTAGAGCGGAATGGCGTTGACGAGGTCACGCAGGGTGACACCCGGCTGCAGCTCGCCCTTGAAGCGCACCAGCACCGATTCCGGCATGTCCAGCGGCATGACGCCGGTCGCGGCGGCGAAGGCCACCAGACCGGAACCGGCCGGGAAGGAAATGCCGATGGGGAAACGGGTGTGCGAATCACCGCCGGTGCCCACGGTGTCGGGCAGCAGCAGGCGGTTCAGCCAGGAATGGATGACGCCGTCACCGGGACGCAGGCTGACGCCGCCACGGGTGGCGATGAAGGCCGGCAGGGTGCGGTGGGTTTCCACGTCCACCAGCTTGGGATAAGCGGCGGTGTGGCAGAACGACTGCATGACCATGTCGGCCGAGAAGCCCAGGCAAGCCAGGTCCTTCAGCTCGTCGCGGGTCATCGGGCCGGTGGTGTCCTGCGAACCGACCGTGGTCATCTTGGGTTCGCAATAGGTGCCCGGACGCACGCCCTTGCCTTCCGGCAGGCCACAGGCGCGGCCGACCATCTTCTGGGCGAGCGAGAAACCCTTGCCCGAATCGGCGGGCACGCCCGGCAGGCGGAACAGGGTGCTGGCGGGCAGGCCCAGGGCCTCGCGCGCCTTGGTGGTCAGGCCACGGCCGATGATCAGCGGAATGCGGCCACCGGCGCGCACTTCGTCGAAGATCACCTCGGACTTGACCTTGAACTCGGCGATGACCTTGCCGTCCTTCAGCGCCTTGCCCTCATAGGGACGCAGCTCGACCACATCGCCCATGTTCATCTGGTTGACGTCCAGCTCGATCGGCAGGGCGCCCGCGTCTTCCATGGTGTTGTAGAAGATCGGGGCGATCTTGGTGCCCAGGCAGACACCGCCGAAGCGCTTGTTCGGCACGAACGGGATGTCCTCGCCGGTGAACCACAGCACCGAATTGGTGGCGGACTTGCGCGAGGAACCGGTGCCGACCACGTCGCCCACATAGGCGACCAGATTGCCCTTGGCGCGCAGGTCTTCCAGGAACTTGATCGGGCCACGGACACCGGCCTCTTCCGGCTCGATGCCGGGGCGCGGGTTCTTCAGCATGGCCAGGGCATGCAGCGGGATGTCGGGGCGGCTCCAAGCGTCGGGCGCGGGCGACAGATCGTCGGTGTTGGTCTCGCCGGTCACCTTGAAGATGGTGACGGTCAGCGAAGCCGGAACCTCGGGACGCGAGGTGAACCACTCGGCGTCGGCCCAGGACTGCACCACCGCCTTGGCGTTGGAATTGCCCTTGTCGGCCAGTTCCTTGACGTCATGGAAGAAGTCGAACACCAGCAGGGTCTTCTTCAGGCCCTCGGCGGCGACGCCACCCACTTCGGCATCGCCCAGCAGGTCGATCAGCGGCTTGATGTTGAAGCCGCCCAGCATGGTGCCCAGCAGCTCGGTGGCCTTGGCCCGGCTGATCAGGGCGCATTTGACAGTGCCGCGCGCGACATCGTTCAGGAACGCCGCCTTGACCTTGGCGGCGTCATCGACGCCCGCCGGGACGCGGTGGGTGATCAGCTCGACCAGCGCCTGCTCCTCGCCCTTGGGCGGGTTCTGCAACAGCGCGATCAGGTCCTCGGTCTGCTTGGCAGACAGCGGCAGGGGCGGAATCCCGAGGGCGGCACGCTCGGCGACATGCTGGCGATAGGCTTCAAGCACGGACATCCTCCGCAAGGCTGGATTGTTGGAAGCGGCACACACGCACCGCTACTTTGCCTGCGCTTACACCACAAAAACGCCCGCGAGTCCAGTCCTGACTATCCGTTCGGGCGGGGCCACCACCACCCCCAAGGCCCGTAAGGCGGTGGAAACGTTGGGGAATCGCCCCCCATAAAATCGCCACATTCCACAGGCTTCCTAAGAGCACCCGGAAGTCCCCCCTTCGACGGCCGGGGCCGAATGCCGGACCTTTCGGCCCTGGTTCCCGGGTCCCTCGGCGGCCGGTGCGCTCCAATCCCCCCCCCCCCCTCGCGCACCGGCCGTTTCCCTTTTCGTGACAGCTTAGTAGTGGTTATTGAGGCAGGACGACGTGTTGGGAATCAGCACGCTGAAGTTCTCGGCATACAGCGCGATGACGCAGGTGCCGGGAGCATCGCTCTGCTCGTAATTGCACTGCTTGTCCTTGCGGGTCTTGGTCTGGCCGTTGATCTGGAACGACACCGTCCAGTAATCGTTCGAACCGGTCTGCGCCCGCAAGGTTTGCGTATTCGACGCCTGGCCCGGCGCCAGGGACACCGCCACCACGGTATCGGTGAAGCTGGCACAGGTGTGCGTCACGGTCACGTTGCTGATGGTCGAACCGGTGCCATTGACCACGGTGAAGGTGCCGTTATACGCGGTCGCGGCGACACCGGCGGCCAGAGGAGCCTTGTCGGGCTTTTCGCAGCAGCCGCTTTGCAGACGCTCGTTGGTATCCATTTCATGTTCCCCTAATGAAATCAGGCGGCAACAGCGCCGCCTCGGAACATTGATATCCCGGTAAAGTAGCCGTATCAATTATGCATTACGTTCTGTGGTTGTGTGTAACTTAGCCGCCGTCACACATCCCGCCACTTCCTCCTTCCCGACTTTTCTGCCATACAGCCTGCATGGCTTTCGATCCCCCACCCCCTCCCTTCATTGGCCGCGCCCTGGGCTGCATCCGTGGCGGCCGCGCGGTGTTCGCCGGGTTGGATTTCACCGTGGCGCCGGGCGAGGCGCTGGTGCTGCTCGGCCCCAACGGTTCGGGCAAATCCAGCCTGCTGCGGGTCATGGCCGGGCTGCTGCGCCCGGCCTTCGGGCAGATTCTGTGGGGCGACGTCCCCGCCGCCGACGATGCCGAATCCCATGCCGCCCGCACCCATTACGTCGGCCATCATGACGCCATCAAGCCGGTGCTGAGCGTGTCCGAGAACCTGCGCTTCTGGGCGCGGCTGCACGACCCCCGCCCGGCCAGCGCCTCGCAGGCGGTGGACGGGGCCCTGGCGGCGTTCGGCCTGAGCCATCTGCGCGACGTGCCCGGCAAGATGCTGTCGGCCGGTCAGAAGCGCCGCACCAATCTGGCCCGGCTGCTGGCGGCGCCCAGCCCGCTGTGGCTGCTGGACGAACCGACCACGGCGCTGGACAAGGCCTCGATCAAGGTTCTGGAACAGGTGATGGCCGCCCATCGCGCCCAAGGCGGCATGGTGGTGCTGTCCACCCACCAGGACGTGGATTTGCCCGGCGCACGCGAACTGCATCTGGATCGCTTCGCCCCTGATAGCTGGGACGAGGAGGACGGGGAATGAAGCGTTTCCTGGAAGTCATCCGCCGCGACCTGCGTCTGGCCCTGCGCCAGGGCTCGGACAGCATCATGGTGGTGACGTTCTTCGTGCTGACCGTGGTGCTGTTCCCGTTCGGCATCGGCCCGGAATCGGGCGTTCTGGAGCGCGTTTCCGCCGGTGTGCTGTGGGTCACGGCGCTACTGGCCTCGCTGCTGTCGCTGGACCGGCTGTTCCAGGCCGATTACGAGGACGGCTCGCTGGAGCTGCTGGTGCTGACGCCGACGCCGCTGGAGATCGTGGTGATCGCCAAGGTCTGCGCCCATTGGCTGACCACCGGCCTGCCGCTGCTGGTGGCGGCGCCAGTGCTGGCGGTGCTGCTGCACATGAACGGCGACGGCTTCACCACCCTGTTGCTGACCATGCTGATCGGCACCCCCATCCTGTCGCTGATCGGCGGCATCGGCGCTGCCCTGGTTCTGGGCGCCCGGCGCGGCGGCGTGCTGCTGTCGCTGCTGATCCTGCCGCTTTACGTGCCGGTGCTGATCTTCGGCGTCGGCGCCATCGACGCCGCCGTCGGCGCCCGCGACGCCACCCCGCATCTGCTGATCCTCGGCGGCCTGCTGGCCGTCGCCCTGCCGCTCAGCCCGTGGGCCACCGCCGCCGCGTTGCGGCAGGCCTTGGAGTAGAATCATGTCGTTGAAAGTGTGGGGGCCGCGCGCCCTGATGGCCGTGCAGGTGGGTTTGCTGGCCGGATTGGTGGTCTATCGCGATGCCGGGTTGCGCACCATCCCCCAGGGCGGCACCTTCATCGGCGCCTGTTCCATGGCCGAGGCGCAGACCGCCGGGCTGTTGTGGATGGCGCTGGTCGCCGTCGCCCTGATCGGCTGCGTGCTGTCGCTGTTCAGCGGCGCCAAGTGGCGGGGCATGGCGCTGTTCCTGGGACCGGTGGTCATCGCCACCACCCTCAGCCAGTACCAGCACACCCATTACCCGCCGTGCTGGGACGAAACCGGCGCCTCGGCCACCAGCAGCGCCCCGGCAGTCCCCATGAAATAAAAACCGATCAGGCGGTCGGCGCGATCGCGGTGAAGACGCGGGCCAGTTCGGCGGCGGCGGTCGGGTCGCCGTAAAGCACCGGCGCGGCGGCCAGGATACGGGCAGAGATTTCGGCCCGCCATGCGGCATCGGTGCCCAACCGCACCGCCAGATCCACATAATGATCGTGGTCGCGGGCCACGCACTCCTCCATCGCCATCAGGCGGTAGAAGCCGTAGGTATGGCGGCCGCGCATGAAGGCGCCGGGCCAGGTGACGATGGGCTTGCCCGCCGCGAACGCCTCAAGGCTGGTATTGCCGCCGCTGTAATGCAGCGGGTCCAGCAGCACGTCGCACGCCGCCTGAAGCCGCAGGAAACCGTCGCGGCTTTGCCTGGGCACGAAAACCAGACGGTCGCCGGGAACCCCCGCCGCCTCCAGCCGCGCCCGCAACAGAGTGTTGACGCTGGGGGCGATGTCGCTGATCAGCACCAGTGCGCCGTTGGCATCGCGGGCCAGGATGGCGGCCAGGGCGCGGTCGAAATCGGGATGAAACTTGAACAGCGTCTGGGCGCAGCCATACAGGGTCGCCCCAGCAGGCAACCCGAATTCGCCCCGGTCCGCCTGTTGCGGCAGCTCGGGACGGTCATAGCACACGGTGGTCCCGGTCATGGCGGCCAGTGTCTCGCCGTAATGGGCCCCGGCCCCCGGCGGTTCCATGGCGGCGCAGCTCAGGAAATGGTCGATGCTGTCCAGGCCGGTGGTCTCGGGGTGGCCCCAGCTGACGCATTGCACCGGGGCCAGCCGGGCGAAAGCCAGGAAATAAGTCAGCGGGCTGAGGCCGATATCCGGGTAATGCAGGATGTCCAGTGCCTCGGCGGCGATGGCCTGTCGGGCAGCGGCGATACCGCCGGGCAGCACCACCGCCTTGTCGGCGGCCTTGAGCAACCGCCGCCGCAGCGGGTCATCGCCGCGCGGCACCAGGAACAGCACCACCTCGAAGCGATCACGCGGCAATTGCTCGATCACGCCCGCGAACAATTGGCCGATGGTGTGCTGGTGGAAATGGGCCGAGACGAACCCCACCTTGATCCGCCGCCGCGCCGGGCGCGGGCGCAGATCGGTGACGGTCAGCGCAGGACAGGCGGCGCGATAGAAATCGGCGATGGCCCGTTGAAGATCGCGATTGTCCAGGCCGTGATAGGACAACAGGAAAGCGTTGGGCAGTTCCTCCAGCCGCTCCAGCGGCAGCCGCAGGCCCGAGGCGGCCATTTCCGTCAGCTCACGGCGCAATCCCTCGCGCATTTCGGCGATGTGGCCGGAACCGTCGGGGATCATGGGCAACACCAAGGCCTTCTTGGCCAGGGCCACCGGATCGCCGCCGATTTCCCATTCCCGTTGATGGGCGTCGCGGGCCTCGCGCCAATGGCCCATGTCGCGCAGGCTGGCCCCCAACACCTGCCAACCGGTCACATCGTCGGGCGCGGTGGCGATCAATCGCCGGGCCACCGTCTCGGCATCCTGCGGGCGGCGGTCGGCATACAGCGACGAGGCCAGGAGCGCCAGGATGCCGCGATCGGCATCGGGGCGGTCAGCGGCCCGCACCAGCCACGGCACCGCCTCGGCATGACGGCCCAATTGCGCCAAGCCGTGTCCCAGCAAGGTACCGGGCAGCAGATTATGGGGCTCCAACTCGTGGGCGCGGGCCAGATGGGGCAGCGCCTCGGCCGGGCGGTTGTTCTGCAACAGCAAGGTACCGTAGGACAGGCGCAATCCGGCCACGTCGCCGTTCAGGGACAGGGCGCGGCGATACAGCTTGGCCGCCTCGTCCGGCTGACCGGCCAGATGGTGGACATTGGCCAGCGAGCCCAGCAACTCGGCATTCTGCGGTGCGCCTTTCAGCGCCAGCTTGAACTGCTCCACCGCCTCGGCAAAGCGGCCCAGCATCTTCAGCGCCAGACCGCAATTGGCGTGGGCCTCCCAGTAATTCCGCTGCAAGCGCCCGGCCGTCTGAAACACCTGGACGGCGGCGGCGAAATCCCGCCGCTGCAACAGCGCCAATCCTTGGGACAGGGCGTTGATGGCGGCGGGCGAGGCCGGGGTGGGCCGGGACATGGGGCTTACTTCAGGGCGTCCAACTGGCCCTGCACTTCCTGGCGTTCCTCGCTGCCCTCGGGCAGCAGCACCAGCAGGCGGGTCCAGTAATCGCGGGCCTTCTTGGCATTGCCGGTCTGGGCCTCGGCCAGACCCGAGAAGTACAGCGCGTCGGGGTTCTTGGGGTCGACGGCGACGATCTCGCGCATCAGGCGGACGAAATCGGGCGGCAGCGGCCCGCCCTGGGGCACCTCGGCCAGCAGCAGGGCACCGTATTCCAGGCGGGTCTGCACGTCGCCGGGCATCTGGGCCACGGCCCTGGCATAGGCCTGCTTGGCCTTGTCCATCTGGCCCATGACCCGCAGCGAGCGGCCCAGCATGGCCCAGCCCTTGCCGTCATTGGGGTCCTTTTCCAGGCGGGCGGTCAATTGCGCCACCATGTTCTGGATCATCGCCGCCTGATCCTGCATCTCGGCGATCTTGCCGGCGCGGGCGCTGTAGGGCTGGTCGGGCAATTGCGGCTGACCGATCAGGGAATAGACACCGAAACCGGTCAGCGGCACCACCACCAGCACGGCGATGGCGGCGGCCAGCACGCTGCCGCGCGTGGTCTTGCCGCCCTGGCCCATTTCGCCCAGCAACAGGATGCGGCGCTGGATTTCGGTGCAGGCGGCCTCGGCCTGATCGCCGGTCAGGGTGCCGCGCTCGACCTCGCGTTCGACCTCGGCCAGCTGGTCCTTGTAGACGGTCAGGTCATAGGCGGCGCGCGACGCAGCGGCGGCGGGCTGGCGGGCACGCAGCAGCGGCCACAGCAGCAAAGCGACGGTCACCACGGTCAGGGCGGCGAAAACGAGCCAGATCATTTCTCTTCTTTCAGCAAGGCGGCCAGACGGCGCTTCTCCGCCTCGGTCAGCGGCGCGGGAGCCAGGGGGGCGGCACTATCCGTAGCGGTGCCACGGCGGCGGTAGAACGCCCAGGCGGCGCCGATACCCACCAGCAAAAAGGCGAACGGCCCCAGCCACAGCACCAGGGTACCGGCCTTGAACGGCGGCTTCAGCAGCACGTAATCGCCGTAGCGGTCGACCACGAACTTCTTCACCTCGGCATCGCTTTTGCCGTTCTGAATCTGTTCGCGCACGATGATGCGCAGGTCCTTGGCCAGATCGGCGTTGGAATCCTCGATGGATTCGCTCTGGCACACCAGACAGCGCAATTCCTTGCCCAGCTTCTCGGCGCGGTGTTCCAGCGCCGGGTCCTTGAGCATCTCGGACGGATCGGCGGCGAAGGCGGGCGCGGTCAGCGCCAGCATCAGGGCGAAGGCGAGGCGCCTCATTTGCTCAGCTCCTGCACGATGGGCGCCAGGGTGGTCTTCCACACCTCGGGACCGATGGGGCCGATATGCTTGTAGCGGATGACCCCGGCCTTATCGACGATGAAGGTTTCCGGGGCGCCGGTGACGCCGAAATCGATGGCGGCGCGGCCCGGCGCCGGATCGGCGCCGACGCGGTCATAGGGGTCGCCGTGCTTTTGCAGCCACTTGGCGCCCTCGACCGGGTCGTCGCGCCAGTCGATGCCATGGATGGTGACGCCCGCCTTTTTCAACTGCATCAGATAGGGATGCTCCTGGATGCACGAGATGCACCAGGACCCGTAGATGTTGACCAGCGACACCCGGCCCTTGAGGTCGGCGGTGGCCAACCCCGAATCGGCGGGACGGCCGGGCAACGGCGGCAGGCTCATCTCCGGCACCGGCCGGTCGATCAGCATGGACGGCAGCAGGCGCGGGTCGTGGCCCAGGCCCCACTTGAACACCGCCGCCAGGGCCAGAAAGCCCACCAGCGGCAACGCGAACAACAGGCGGCGCATGCGCGTTCCCTCCTCAGGCCTTGGCCGGACGTGTACGGGCGCGGGTCGGCGCGCCGATGCGGTGACGGCGGTCGCTCAGCGACACCAGACCGCCCAGCACCATGACCAGGGCACCCACCCACATCCACGGCACCAGCGGGTTGAAGTACAGACGGGTGACGTAGCCGCCCGCCGCATCCTTGTCGCCGATCACCGCATAAACATCGCCCAGGAAGGTGCCGACGATGGCCGCCTCGGTGGTCGGACGCGGCGGCATCTTATAGGTGCGCTTGGCGGGGGTCATGGTGGCGAAGGTCTTGCCGTCCTTCGAGACATCGAAGAAGCCGGTGGTGGCCAGGTAATTGGGGCCAGGCACGTCCTGCACGTCGGTCAGGGTGAAGGTGTAGCCCGCCACGGTGACCGCTTGGCCGATATGCTGGCTTTGCACCGATTCCTGCTTCCACGCCGAGGACGCGGTGGCACCCGCGATGAACAGCGCCAGACCACCATGGGCCAGGGTCATGCCCCAGGCGGCACGCGGCAGCCGGGCGGCGCGGCGCAGGCTTTCGCCCACCGGAACCTTGAACAGCTTCACCCGCTCGGCCCATTCCGCCAGGGTGCCCAGCAGCAGCCACACGGCCAGCGCCATGCCGCCCGCCGCCCACCACGAGCCGGACGAACCGCCTTGCAGGAACCAGATAGCGATGGCGGCAGCCACGGTCAGGCCGAGAACGATCTTCATGCGGCCCAGCACCCCCGCCAGATCGGACCGTTTCCACGACATCAGCGGCCCCACCGCCATGGCCAGCACCATGGGCACCATCAGCGGCACGAACACCGAATTGAAGAAGGGCGGACCCACCGACACCTTGCCCAGATTGAAGGCGTCGGCGAACAGCGGATAGAGCGTGCCCAGCAGCACGGTCCCGGCACCGGTGGCCATCAGCACGTTGTTGAGCAGCAGCGCACCCTCACGCGAGATGGGGGCGAACAGGCCGCCGGTCTTGAGGCTGGGGGCGCGCAGGGCGAACAGGGTGAAGGAACCGCCGATGGCCACCACCAGCAGCGCCAGGATGAACACGCCGCGCGTCGGGTCGGAGGCGAAGGCATGCACCGAGGTGATGACGCCGGACCGCACCAGGAAGGTGCCCAGCAGCGACAGGCCGAAGGCGATGATCGCCAGGAAGATGGTCCAGCTTTTCAGCGCGTCGCGCTTTTCCACCACCACGGCGGAATGCAGCAGCGCGGTCCCGGCCAGCCACGGCATGAACGAGGCGTTCTCCACCGGGTCCCAATACCACCAGCCGCCCCAGCCCAGCTCGTAATAAGCCCACCACGAGCCCAACACGATGCCGCAGGTCAGGAACACCCAGGCGGCCAGGGTCCACGGCCGCACCCAGCGTGCCCAGGCGGCATCGACGCGGCCTTCGATCAGCGCGGCGATGGCGAACGAGAACGCCATGGAGAAGCCCACATAGCCCAGATACAGGAACGGCGGATGAAAGGCCAGACCGGGGTCCTGCAACAGCGGGTTCAGTCCTTGGCCGTTGAACGGCGCCGGATCCAGACGCTCGAACGGGTTCGAGGTGAACAGGATGAACAGCAGGAAGCCGACGGTGATCAGCGCCTGCACCGCCAGGGCGCGGGCCTTGAGGCCCGGCGGCAGGTTGCGGCCGAACAGGGTCACCGCCAGACCGAACACCGACAGGATGGTGATCCACAGCAGCAGCGAGCCTTCGTGGTTACCCCACACGCCGCTGACCTTGTACAGCATCGGCTTGTCGGTGTGGCTGTTCTGCGCCACGTTCAGTACCGAGAAATCCGAGGTGACATAGGCGTGGGTCAGCGCGGCGAAGGCCACGGCGACCAGCAGGAACTGCACCGCCGAGGCGGGACCGGCAAGGCCCATCAGCACCGGGTCGTCGCGCCGCGCGCCGACCAGCGGCACCACGGCCTGCAAAATCGCGACGCCCAGCGCCAGGATAAGGGCGAAATGGCCGATTTCGGCGATCATGGAGTATCCTTCCCCAACCTTTTGCGGCCCAACCTTTTCCCCGCGTCATCGCCGGGCCTGACCCGGCGATCCATGGATGCCCGGATCAAGTCCGGGCATGACGGTAGAAAAGGAAAGCGCATCGGCATTGTCACTGCTTGGGTTGTTCGCCCTGCCAATGGCCGGTCTTCTTCAGACTCTCGGCCACTTCCTTGGGCATGTAATTCTCGTCGTGCTTGGCCAGCACCTCGGCGGCCTGGAACACGCCGTCCTTGCCCATCTTGCCTTCGGTGACCACGCCCTGGCCCTCGCGGAACAGGTCGGGCAGCAGGCCCGTGAACACCACCGGCAGGGCGTTGGCGCCGTCGGTGACGCGGAAGCGCACGATCGAGCCTTCCTTGACCACACTGCCCTGTTCCACCAGACCGCCCAGGCGGATGCGGCGGCCCTCGGTCGGGACCTTGGCTTCCATGATCTCAGACGGGCTGAAGAAGAAGACGATGTCCTGGCGCAGGGCGGTCAGCACCAGCGCGGCGGCGGCGCCGACGGCCAGCACGCCCAGGATGACGAAGTACAGGCGGCGTTGCTTGCGGGTCATGATGCCTGGCTTTCCGGGGATTGGGCCGCGGCGGCGGCCTCGCGGCGGCGGCGGGACGGGCGCATCTTCTGCAATTGCTCCAGCTCGGCCTCACGGGCGCGGGCGGCGCGCACCGACGCCACCACCACGCCGATCATCACCAGCGCCGCCAGGGCATAGGACGGCCACACATAGCCGCCATAGCCGCCCATGTTCAGAAGCGAGGAAAAGCTTTCCATGTCAGGCTTGCTCCGTCTGGCCGCTGGCGTGGACCTGGGCCATGCGCAGGGTGCGGATCTTGGCGGCGGCGATCTCGGCACGGGTGCGCAGGATCAGCACCACCACCCAGAAGGCATGAAAGCCCACCGCCATCAGCATCAGCGGCACCATCATGGTCGAATCGATGCTGGGGCCGCCCATCTTCATGACGCTGGCGGGCTGGTGCAGGGTGTTCCACCAATCCACCGACCATTTGATGATCGGCACGTTGACCACGCCGACCAGCGACAGGATCGCCGCCGCCTTCTGGCCGCGCTGCGGATCGTCGAAGGCGTCGGCCAGGGCCATGTAGCCGAGATAGAGGAACAGCAGGATCAGCATGCTGGTCAGGCGCGCGTCCCACACCCACCACGTCCCCCACATGGGCTTGCCCCACAGCGCGCCGGTCACCAGACAGATGAAGGTGAAGGCGGCGCCGACCGGCGCGGTGGCGCGGGCGATCAGATCGGCCAGCGGATGCTTCCAGATCAGCGCCATGGCCGAGCACACCGCCATGGCGGTATAGCAGAACATGCCCATCCAGGCGGCGGGCACGTGGATGTACATGATGCGGACGCTTTCGCCCTGCTGGTAATCAGCGGGGCTGGCGATCAGTCCGAACCACAGACCGGCGGCCAGGGTCAGAACGGCGACGCCCACGGCCCAGGGATGGACCAAGGTGGCGATCCGCATGAAGCGGGCGGGATTGGCGAAACGATGCATGGCGCTAACCTTTACCGTCCTTCCATGCTCAATTCCAGCGCGGTCGCGCGAGGTTACAGACGCTTAATGTGCGGGCACGCGTCATATAACGCGATGGCGGCAGAATTCCATGGCGTTCCGGAACCGGCATTGACGAAGATCAGGCCGTTTTCAGCGCCCGTCGGGCACCAGATGCAGCGCCTTGTCGGGGCGTGCCCCGGCCAGCCAGCGTTCGGCCAGCCTGGGCTGATCCAGCAGCGCGGCCACGGCGGCGGCCAATTCCAGCGATACCACCGCCTTGGGTGCGCCCTTGCCCAGCGCCTTGAGTACGCCCGCCAGGGCGCTGTCGTAGATACGCTCGGGCGTTTCCAGATAGACCGGCTTCAGCTCGCCCGCCGCCATCTTGACGGCCATGGCGTCGATATCCTCGTAACAGGCGACGCAGAATTCGGCATCGATGGAATGCAGCGAGCGGCAACGCAGCGGCCGCACCGCATAGATGGAACAGGCGCCGTCATCACCCAGGAACGGACACGGCAGCTTGGCGCGGGCGCGGGCGCGGGTGCCCATGCCGGCGGTGGCCTTGGCGGCGGCGCGGATTTTGTCCTTCAGCGGCGCCGCCTCGCCCTCGGGCAGGGTGGACAGATGCACCAGGATGCGCGCCGCCTCGGGGGCGCTGATGCCCACCTGCTGGTGACAGCACCAGCCGCAGCCCGCCTTGCAGGCGCTGGGCGGCGCTTCGAGCAGATAGCGCACGCTGCCGCGCCGGGCGTTCCAGGTGGCGTCGGCCAGTCGGAACACGGCGTCCAGCGCGTCGCACAGGGCGGCGAGGGAGGGCTTGGGCCAGATCCGCGCCAGCTCGGCGCGGGCGGCCTCGATCAGGAAATCCTCGGAGGCGGCAAGCATGCGCCAGAGCCTATGCGTTCCCGTCGGCGCTGGCAATCGTCTGGCATGCGCAAATGGCCTTTGAATTCTGCATCACCTGTGCGGATTATCGGCCTGGGGAAGAAGAGGTCGGGATTATGGGGATGAAACCGGCATGGAAGGCGGCCTTGGGCGCCGCCATGATGCTATCGCTGCTGGCGGGCAACGCGGCGGCACAGGGCGTGCCGCGCACCCAGGAACCCATCCGGCCACTGCACCGCCCCGCCACCCTGGACGCCGCCAAGGTGGCGCTGGGCAAACGCCTGTTCCACGACCCCGCTTTGTCCGCTGACGGCACCGTGTCGTGCGCCACCTGTCATCCGCTGGAGCATGGCGGCGCCGACGGCATGGCGCTGTCGCGCGGGGTCGGCGGCCGCCTGGGCGGCGCCAACAGCCCCACCGTCTACAACACCAGCCTGAATCTGGCCCAGTTCTGGGACGGCCGCGCCACCACCCTGGCCGAGCAGGTCAGCGGGCCGCTGACCCATCCCGCCGAGATGGCCTTCACCTGGCCCGGCGTGCTGGCCCGGCTGCGGCAATCGCCCCATGCCGCCGATTTCCAGCGCCTGTACGGCACCGAGCCGACCGAAACCGCCCTGCGCGATGCCCTGGCGGAATTCGAACGCTCGCTGATCACCACCGATTCGCCGTTCGACCGCTGGCTGGCCGGGGATGACGATGCCCTGACCGCCGAGCAGAAACACGGCTACGCGCTATTCAAGGCCTATGGCTGCGCCTCGTGCCACCAGGGCGCGGCGGTGGGCGGCAACCTGTTCCAGCGGTTTGGTTTTTTCGGCAATTGGTTCACCGACCGCGGCCGCGTCGGCCCCGGCGATCTGGGTCGCTTCAACGTCACCGGCAAAGCCAGCGACAAATATGTGTTCAAGGTGCCCAGCCTGCGCCTGGTCACCCTGACCGCCCCCTATTTCCATGATGGCAGCGTCGCCGACCTGCGCGAGGCCATCCGGCTGATGGCCCGCTACCAGTTGGGCCGCGACATGGCCGAAGGCGACATCGCCCCCATCGTCGCCTTCCTGGGCAGTCTGGTCGATCCCGCCCGCCTGGAACGCGCGCCATGAGGCGGCTGGCGCGCCCGGTCCTGCTGATGTTCCTGGCGGCGCTGCTGGCGGGCATGGCGGCCTTTGCCCTGCTGGGCCGCAGCGGCGGCGACGCCCGCCGCCACGCCGACACCCTGGCGGCGCTGGATGCCCTGGCCGAGGCCGAGACCAGCCTGGACCGCGACCTGCTGCGGGTGATGGCCGGACTGCTGCCCCATTACGACACCCTGGTACTGCATGGCGGCCGCCTGCGGCAATTGCTGGAGGGATTGCAGGGCGGCACCGCCGACCTGCCGGACGGCGCGCTGGAGGATTATCAGCGGCTGGTGACCGCCAAGCTGGCCGCCGCCGAGCAGATCAAGGCGGCGTCCAGCATGGTCAACAAGGAAGGCGCCTATCTGCCCTTCGCCGTCGAACGCTACGCGGCGGCGGTGCCGCCCGCCCGCGCCGTTCCGGTGCAGCAGACGCTGATCGCCCTGACCACCGGCACCGCCCCCGCCGCCGCCGACCGGCTGGGGGTGGTGGTGGCGGGTTTCGCCGCCGCCGCCGATCCGGTGCTGACGGGCATCGGCGAGCACATGCAGGTGCTGCTGGAACAGCGGCAGGTGTTGGCGGACGCCACCACCGGCTATTTCGCCATCGACAGCCGTCTGGCGCTGGATCAGGCCCGCGACCGCTACATGACAGCCTATGGCGCCCGCCAGGACCGCTCGGCGGTGCTGGAAAGCGGCCTGCAAGCACTGGCGGTGGCGCTGTTCCTGGCGCTGGGCGTCGCCATTTCGCGCCTGGGCCGCGCCCAGGAACAGGCGGAACAGGCGCACGGCCAGCTGGTGGACGCGGTGGACAGCCTGCACGAGGCCTTCGCCCTGTTCGATCACGGCCGCCGTCTGGTGCTGTGCAACGCCCGCTACGACGCGCTGTTTCCCGGCCATGGCCGCATCGAGGGCTTCCGGCCGCTGCTGGCGGTCATGCGCCCGTGGGCGGTGGAGGGCGAGGCACCGCTGGCCGATGGCGGTCCGCAGCAGGCCCTGGTGGTCAATCCGGTGGACGGCCGCAGCCATCTGTTCCGCAGCCAGCCCACCGCCGGACATGGCGTGGTGTGCCTGTTCACCGACATCACCGAACACCGTCAGGCGGAAACCCAGATCCGCAAGCTGACGGCGGCGGTGGAGCAAAGCCCGGTGGCCATCGTCATCACCGATGCCGAGGCGCGCATGGAATACGTGAACCCGCGCTTCCTGGAAATGACCGGCTATACCCAGGACGAGGTTCTGGGGCGCAATCCCAGCCTGCTGAAATCCGGCGAGGTGGTGCCCACCGTCTATGACGAGATGTGGAAAACCATCGCCGCCGGTCTGACCTGGCGCGGCGAGTTGGTCAACCGCCGCAAGAACGGCGAGCTGTATTGGGAAAGCGCCACCATCTCGCCCATCCGCGACGGTGGCGGGCGCATCACCCATTACGTGGCGCTGAAAGAGGACATCACCCAGCGCAAGGCCAACGAGGATTTGCTGCTGCACGCCAACACCGACGTGGAGCGCATGCTGTTCGCCGCCTCGCACGATCTGCAGGAACCGGTGCGGCTGATGCAGACCTATTGCCAGAAGCTGGACCGGCAATTGCCGCCGGAAGCGGCGGCGACCGCCCGCGAGAGCATGGATTTCATCATGGCGGCGGCACAGCAGGCGGGCCTCTTGATCAACGGTCTGGCCGCCTACAGCCGCTCGGGCCATCCCAGCGACGCCTTCACCCCGGTGGATTGCGCCAACGTCGCCCGCCGGGCGGTGGCCGAATGCCTGTCGGCCAGCCCGCAACTCAATCCGCTGATCCGCATCGACCGTCTGCCGGTGGTGCAGGGCGATTCGGTGCTGCTGGTCATGCTGCTGGAGAACCTGATCGGCAACGCCCTGAAATTCCGCCACCCCGAACGGGCGCCGGAAGTGAGCATCAGCGCCGAGCGGGACGGCGCCCTGTGGCGGATCGACGTTGCCGACAACGGCATCGGCATCGAACGGGATTACCTGCCCACCATCACCCAGCCATTTTCACGCCTGTTCCCGCGTGCCACCCATCCCGGCGCCGGTCTGGGGCTGGCGTCCTGCGTCAAGATCGCCCGCGCCCATGGCGGACGGCTGGCGGTGGAATCGCAAGCGGGTCAGGGCACTGTGGTGCATGTCTGGCTGCCCGCCGCGTCGCCCTGAGAGGGGTCAGCGCCGCATGCGTAAGCGCTCGATCCGCCCCGGCAGCGACCGCAGGATGGCATTGGCCTGATGGTCCAGGCTGCCCAACTCGGCGATCAGCGGCGCCACCGCCGGGCTCAGCCGGTCGGGCGACAGGTCGGGCAATTGCCGCTGCACCACCCCCAGCCAGTCGGCCAGATCATTGGCCCGCCCGGCGGTGGCGGCCAGTTCGTCACGGATATCGGGCAGGATGGCTGCCTGATCCAGCAGGGCGATGCTTTGCCCCAGGCTGGCGCGTACCTGCTCGAGGTGCTGGGCAAGACCCGCCAGGGCATCCGCCAGAGAGGCACGCTCGCCGCCGCGTACGGGAAAGGGCAGCACATTAGCCATGATGCGCCCCCGGCAAACGGTCCAGGCGGTCATGCAGGGAGATCACCCGCGCCACCAGTTGGTCCAGGGCGGCGATGCTGAGACCCAGATGGCCCTTGCCGTCATATTGATCGGGAATTTGCTCGTAGCAGGCCTTGGCGGCGGCCATGGCGCCGATGGCACCCGCTCCCCACATGTCGTTGCGCATCCCCAAACCTCCCGATCGATTTATGTCGTTGGTATGGGTAAAATGAACTCGCCAGCACCGGCTTCCCATCCCCATTCGGGGACATGCCCCACGGCGTCGCCGCAATTTCACTTGGCTTGCCGGGCATCGGGTTGCACCATGCGGATTATTTCCCTCATTCGGAGCGCCGTTATGCGCAGCTTGTCCGTCTGGTTGGCCGCGGCCTGCCTGTTTTCAGGGTCCGTGTCGGCGGCCGAAGTGGTGCGCGCCGCCTATGAGGACAAGCCGTTGCCGCCCTTCTACATGGGCAGCGGCTCCGAGCCCGACCCGGTGGCGCCGGGCGTGTCGGTGGAATTGCTGCGCGAAGCGGCGGCGGCGGCAGGAATCGAGATTCAATTCGTGCGCATTCCCTGGGCGCGCTGCCTGAAATCCCTGAAAAGCGGCGAGATCGACGCCATCTTCAACGCGTCGTTCAAGGAAGAGCGGCAGGAAGCGGGCGTCTACCCCATGGCCGCGGGCAAGCCCGACGGCAGCCGCCGCATCGCCAACCTGTCCTATGTGCTGTACCGCCTGAAGGACAGCGCGGTGACCTGGGACGGCAAGAATGTGGGCGGGCTGGACGGTAGCCCGGTGGGTATCCAGGCCGGATATTCGGTGTCCGAGGATGTCTTGCGCCTGGGCCTGAAGCCCGAGGAATCCGCCGACACCATCACCATCTTCAAGAAGCTGGCGTCACGGCGCATCGCCGTGGTGGCGCAATTGGAGGCGTCGGGCGACGCGGCGCTGGCGCGCGGCGATTTTCCGGCCATCGAGAAGATGCAGCCGCCGCTGGTCACCAAGGATTATTTCCTGATGTTCAGCCACCAGTTCTACGACAGCCGCCGCGCCACCGCCGAGAAGCTGTGGACCAAGCTGGCTGAAATGCGCGAACGCCGCGCCGCCGCCATCACCGCCAAATACCTGCAGTGATTTCGGCCTGACAGGCTGCGGAAAATATCCGTCATTCCCGTGCAGGCGGGAATCCATGCCGCCGCATTCCGTATTTTCCAGATAAAATCCTCTCTGGCCCCACCATGGACACCCGCTTTCGCGGGTGTGACGCATGCAAGCTTGGGCTTTACCCCTGCTTGAGCACGATCAGGGTCAGATCGTCATAGAGTGGCTGGCCGTTGGCATGGCGTTTCACGTCGTCGATCACCGCCTGCTTGATGGCCTCGGCCGGTTGCGCGGCATGGGTCCGCACCGTCTCGCACAGACGCTCCAGGGTATAGAGGTTGTGGGCCTGATCGGCGGCTTCGGTGATGCCGTCGGTGTACAGCACCACAGTGTCGCCCTGGTGCAGGCTGATGGTGGTTTCGGCGACGAACGAGCCGATATCGTCCACCAGCCCCAGCGGCAGGCCCAGATCCATGGTGTCCACCAGTTCCATCGTGCCGTCGGCCCGCGCCACGATCACCGATTCGTGCTGGCCGCTGATGCGCAGATGCCCGGCCGCGCCGTCCTCGCCGCCGGGGCGGTAATCCAGCAGCGCCAGGGTCAGGTTCTTGTCGCAGCCCATGCGCTGGGTGTTGTGGTAGATGGTGCGGTTCAGCACGTCCAGCAGCCGCACCGCGTCTTTTTCATCGCTGGTCACCAGGGTCCGCACGGCGCTTTGCGTCATCAGCATGACCACGCCGCTTTCCAGACCATGGCCGGTGACGTCGCCGATGCCGATGCGCACGCGACCGTTCTCGCCTTGCAGGATGTCGTAATAATCGCCGCCGACCTCGGTCGCCGGTTCCATATAGGCGGCGACGTCCAGACCGTTGATGTCGGCCAGTTCGCTCAGGGTGGGCAACACCATCTGCTGGATGCGGCGCGACACCTCCAGCTCGGTGCCCAGGCGCACGTTCTCGGCCTGGGCGCGGTCACGCTGATCCATGCCCTGCTGCGCCGCCACCAGCATGGCGTTCAGCGATTGCACCAGCCGCCCCAATTCGTCGCGGGCATGGCCGGGCAAGGCGGGCATCAGCAGCGCGCCGGGCCGCGCCGGATCGATGCGGCCAACCAGTTGCGCCAGCCGCACCAGCGGCCGGGTGATCATGGCGTAGAAGACGGCGACCACCAGCGCCACGATGCCCAAGGCGCGGCCCAACCCCAGTGCGGCGTTGACCACGGCGCGCTGATAGAAGCCGCGCGCCATGTCGGGCACCGACAGGGTCAGACCCAGTCCGCCGACGGCGACGCCGCCGCCCGAACGTTCGCGCACCAGGGCGCGGCGGTATTCCACCATGTCGCCGAACAGGGCCAGATCCAGGGAATCGGCGCGTTCGCTGCCGCCCGAACGGGCGCGTTCGGCCAGGACATCCCCGAAATTGTCATGCAGGCGGACGGCGGCGACCACGTCATGGGCCAGCAGGCCGTCCACCACCCGCTCGGCCAGATCGGGGCTGAGCTGATAGGCGGCCTCGACCGCCGAGCCGTCCACGGTGTCCAGCAATTGCGACACCTGATGGTGCAGCTGGTCACGGGTGGCGCGCCAGTCGAAATACAATTCCAGCAGACTGCCCGCCAGACCAAGCACCAGGACCACCGCCACGGTGACCAGGCCCTGCTTGGCGGTGATGCCCCACGGCGCGCCCTTTTCCACCCCCCATCCCCCCTTTTGTGATGCGCCCGCCCGGCGAGGGCCATAAGGAATTTCAGATGAATTCCATGCGCAGGGTCGGCATCAGTTTGCTGAGATTGACCAGCGACTTGCTTTGCCAGGCCACCGTCTTGGACCCCAAAATGGTCAGATCGACGCTTTTGCGGTTGCGGATTTCGATGACGAATTTGGACAGGGTGGCAATGCCCGAGCTGTTGAGGAATTCCAGCCCGCGCAGGTCCAGAATCATGGAACCCTGCGGCACCGCATCCAGCAGGAAGCGCGAGATGGGGGCGTATTCCTCGAGCCCGTTGAGACGCAGGATACCCTTGAGCGCCGCGCTGCGGGCCTCGGAATCCCAGTCCAGGGAATAGGTCTCGCCGGTGATGACCGTCTGCATGCTCTGTCCTTGTCACACTCGTTCCGGAAATTCCCGCCCCATGGCCGGAAATTTCCTATTGCCCCTCGCCGGGCGGGCGCATCCGCGCCCTTGGCCGCGGCCGCAATGGCCGCTATCCGGCTTCGCCGCTCAGATGTCCAGCCGCACCTGGGTCGTCACCCGCATGCCGCCGTCGTCCAAATCCTCGAAGCGCCAGGCCAGCCGGGCGCCGTAATCGTTGATCATGGTCAGCAGCCCCAGCCCCGAGCCGCCGGTTTCCACCGAGCGTTCCAACTGCCGCACATACATCTCGCTCGGGTCCGACGCCGCCAATTCGCGCACGAAATCCAGGAAGCTGCGGCCCCGGTCGCCGCCGGTGGCGTTGACCCCGGTGAACAGGATGGCGTCCTGGGCCAGCACCAGCCGGATGGTGGTGGGTTGCCCCAGATGGTCGGCGCTGTACTTCATGGCGTTTTCCAGCAGCTCGTTGGCGATGTAGTTCACCGCGCCACGGATATCGGCCTGCCGCGCCTGAGAGTCGGGATCATGTTCATCCCGGGGAAAAAAGGTGGTGACGTAATCGGCCAGGAAATCCGCCGACAGGCCATTGTTGCGCCACCGTTGTTTCAGCGGCACCGAACTGGGCGTGAAGGTCAGCTCCAGACCTTCCTTGACCGTGTTCTGGTCCAGGTCGAATGCACCAATGACCTCACTCATGTCCCACCCCTGAGAATCAGCTGTCCGTATTAGGCCCTGGATACGGCCGTTAGGCAAGTCTCAGCCGCCGCCGCGCAACCACGCCCGGCCACGGGCATAGGCAGCGGCGATGCCATCGGCCAGACGGATGGCATCGTCCAGCCTGCCCTCGCGCACCGCGCCCTCGACTGCGCCGCACAGCCGTTGCAATCCCACCAAACCGACCTGCCCCGAAGCCCCCTTGAGGTCGTGGGCGGTCTCCGCCACTTCCTTGCCGTCGCGCATGGCGATGGCCGCCGACAGCCGCCCCAGCAGCTTTTGCGCGGTGACGTGGTATTGCGGCACGATCTCGGCCAGGGATTCCTCGCCCAGCATGTCGCGCAGGGCGTCCAGATGGGTGCGGTCGTAATCCTCGCCCTGACGGTTGCCGGCGATGCGGGCCACCGCCTCGGCCAGTTGCTCGGGGCTGAACGGCTTGGGCACGAAATCGTCCATGCCCGCCACCAGACATTCCAGCACCTCGTCCTGGGTGGCGGCGGCGGTCAGCGCCACCACCGGCACATTGCCCAGCGGCGGCGGCAAGGCACGGATGGCCCGCACCGCCGCGACGCCGTCCATCACCGGCATGTGGCGGTCCATCAGCACCAGATCGAAACCGCCCTGGGTCACCTTTTCGACCGCCTCGACGCCGTTCTCGGCATAGGCGACGCGGTGGCCCTGGCGCTCCAGCATGCCCACCGCCACCCGGCGGTTGACCGGGTTGTCCTCGACCACCAGTACCGACAGGCTGGGCAGGGCGGGGCCTTCCTCGGCGCGGGCCGGTCCGGCGGCCACGGCGGCGCGGCGGCTTTCCGGCGGCGCCGACAGCCAGTCCAAAGCGGCGGCCAGGGTGCTTTCCCGCGCCGGCTCGCTGACCGCCGCCGTCAGGCCGCTGTCATCGGCAGGCCCCAGCATGCCCGCCCCGCACAGGATCACCGCAGGCAGCTCGCAGGCGGCGGCCAGGGCGCGGGCGGTGGCGGGCGGCAGGCGAGCGCCCATCACCAACACGTCGCCGGGACGGCGCAGACCGGCCACCCCGTCGGCGGCGGCACTTTCCACGGCAATGCCCCAGCCTTCCAGGGTGCGGGCCAACAGGGCACGGACGTTTTCGTCTTCTTCCACTAATAGTACGCGCGCGGGCGCCCGCGCGGGCCGGGCGCGGCGGCCTGGCTCGAACCCCTCGGCCAGCGGCACGGTGAACCAGAAGGTGCTGCCCTGGCCCGGCACGCTGTCCACGCCGATCGTGCCGCCCATCAGTTCCACCAGTTGATGGCAAATGGACAGGCCCAGGCCGGTGCCGCCGAATTTGCGCGACACCCAGGCGGCGGCCTGGGCATAGCGGTTGAACAGCCGTCTGCGGCCGTCCTCGCCAATGCCGATGCCGGTATCGGTGACGGCGAAGCGCAGCAGCGGCGCGCCATCGGCGGCGCTGGCGCGCCCGACGCTCAGGGTGACGCTGCCCCGTTCGGTGAACTTGATGGCGTTGCCCACCAAATTGACCAGCACCTGACGCAGGCGCATGGGGTCGCCCATCACCTGGGCGGGCAGATCGGCGGCGACGTGATGGGCCAGGGCCAGGCCGCGTTCGGCGGCGCGCATGGCCATCAGGCCGAAGCTTTCCTCGACCAATTGCACCAGATTGACGTCGATATGCTCGATCTCCAGCCGTCCGGCCTCGATCTTCGACAGATCCAGCAGATCATCCAGGATGTTGAGCAGCAGCCGCCCCGACGACACCACCGTCTCCGCCATGTCGCGCTGTTCCGGCGACAGCGGCGTGTCCAGCAGCAGCCGGGCCATGCCCAGCACGCCGTTCATGGGGGTGCGCACCTCGTGCGAGACCACGGCGACAAATTCGGTCTTGGCGCGGGCCAGTTCCTCGGCCTGTTCCTTGGCCAGGCGGATGCGCTCGTTCTCCAGGCGCAATTCCTCGTTGGCCAGCTCGCGCTCGACGTCGATCTCGTCGCTGTGCTCGGTGATGGTCTGGACGATCAGCTCCAGATCGGCCTTTTGTTCCGACAGGGCCGACAGCAGGCGTTGCAGCTTGACCTCGGCGCGGATGCGCTCGGCGATCTCGGCCCGCATCTGGTCGTTGGCCAGGGCCAGCTCGGCCTCGATGGCGTCGCCATGCTCGATGGCGGCCTGAAGCTCGATCTCCAGATCGGAATTGCTTTGTTCCAGATCGGCCATGGCGGCACGGAGCGCGGCAAGCTCATCCCGCAATGCCAGCAACTCGTTGCCCATGCTCACACACCCCCCGGCGTCGTATCGCCCGTTTTAACACGGGGGACCGGAGGGGGGAACCTCGCTGTGGTTGTGGGAGGCGGGAAGAATGCCCCGGAAACGACGAAGCCCCGCCTTGCGGCGGGGCTGTCGTGTTCTCGAAAGGAAATGGCGCGCCCGAAAGGACTCGAACCTCTAACCCCCAGATTCGTAGTCTGGTGCTCTATCCAATTGAGCTACGGGCGCTTTTCCTACCGGCCGTTTCCGTCCGGCGAGGTGGCGGAACATACGCAAACCCGATGGGGTGCGCAAGCACTTTTTTTCAGAAGCGCGAAATCGGGCGTTTTCCCGATCTTTCCCGCACCAAAGGCTGCAAATCCGGCTTGTGGCCTCGGGAGTGTTTGCGTAAAATCCCGGACGATTGCGGGGGGCAAGTCATTTTTCCCACAAAAATCAAGGTAATGTTGACCCGGCGGGTTTCATCCCAATTGGCGAACAAAAGGTAAGCTGTCCCAATGGCCCTGAAGACGACTCATGCCGCCGCCTTGTGCGCGGTTCTCCTGGCAGGCGGATGTTCGTTCGCCGAGGAATCGCTGTTTCCGGCTTCCGGCACGGTGCAGCCGGCCAATGCCAGCGCCGCGCCGCCGGCCCTGGGCAGCAGCAACTTCGATCCGCCCGGCGTGACCACCGGCACCACCACCGGCACCTATGTCGGCCAGAAGGTCAGCGGCCTGCGTGGCGACCTGCAGCAGCTTCAGGGCATGCTGTCGCGGCACAATCAGGCGCTTCAGGGCATCCGCAACGACACTGTCCAGGATTCGCAGCGCTATCACGGCACCGTCGCCGCCATCAACGCGCGCCTGCAGGTCGGCACCACCCCGGGCAACCCGATCCTGAACCAGCAATGGAACGCCGCCCAGGGCGAGCTGGACCGCATCAACGAGGACGTCCTCAAGATGACCCGCCTCGCCAACGAGGTGACTTCTTCCTCGGCGCTGTCGGCCTATCTGCTGGAATCGGTGCGCGCCGCCCGCCAGCTGTCCGGCGCCGTGGACGAGGATCATCGCCAGCTGCGCATCCTTGAGGACGAAACCAACCGCACCGTGGTGCTGATCGAGCGTCTGCTGACCGAGCTGTCGGACGACGTCAACCGTCAGCAGAACTACGTCGCCAACGAGCGCAACAACCTGAACACCCTGGCCCTGGCCATCAAGAACGGCCAGCTCTATGCCGGTTCGTTCGCCACCCGCCCGGGCAGCTCGATCGCTCCGGCGTCTTATGACGCCCCGGTCGCCGCGCCGCGCGCCGCCGTCACCGCCGACGCGCCGCTGGTGACCATCCGCTTCGACAAGGCCAACGTGAACTACGAAGGCGCGCTGTACGCCGCCGTCAAGGGCGCGCTGGACCGCCGTCCCTCCGCCTCGTTCGACGTGGTCGCGGTGTCGCCGACCGGTTCGACCCCCGGCGGTCAGGCGCTGGGCGCCACCAACGTCCGCCGCAACGCCGAATCGGTGGTGCGCTCGCTCACCAACATGGGCCTGCCCGCCAACCGCATCCGCGTCAGCCAGAACACCAGCCCGGCCGTCGCCAACGGCGAGGTGCAGGTCTTCGTGCGCTGATCCCTGCGGGATACTGAAAATCAGAGCCCCGGAGGGAAACCTCCGGGGCTTTTTTCATGGCCGAGGGCATCATGACGTTTTCCCTGCGCCCCTCCACCGCCGCCGAATACGAGGCGCTGTACGCCATCTGGCGCGGTGCGGTCGAGGCCACCCATGCTTTCCTGGCACCCGACGATCTGGAATTCTATGCGGCCATGTTGCGCCAGGATTATCTGCCCCAGGGCGGTTTCGTGGTCGCGGCGGCGGCGGACGGCACCCCGCTGGCCTTCATGAAGATGGAAGGCGACGCCATCGACGCGCTGTTCGTCGCCCCCGCCCATCACGGCCAGGGCGTGGGCCGCGCCCTGGTCGAGCATGCCGCCCAGGGGCGGACGGCGGTGTTGGTCAGCGTCAACGAACAGAACGCCGGGGCCTGCGCCTTTTACCGGCGCCTGGGGTTCCATCCCATCGGGCGGTCCAAGCTGGACCCCTGCGGCCGCCCCTATCCGCTGCTGCACCTGCGCCGCGATGGCTGAGCAAAGAAAAGGTTCATCACAGAATTTCGGAGAGAGGAATATGGGCACTGTACCGCCGACAACGTCGTGCCCGGCATTCATTGGGAAATCGCCATCCCGAACAGGTCCTGCATGATGCGGTTTTAGTTATCCATGCTCATCCATGGCGGCGAAGCCGCATCCGTGTCTCCTGGCATGGCGGCACGCGTCAAAGCCAGGAGGATTGTGCTCTGCGCCGCCCATCCCCAGATGGCTGAACCGGATACAAATGGGCTTGACCCTGCCATCCACGTTTATCCCCCGGATCGAGTCCGGGCATGACGGCGGATGAACCATCAAAAAAGGCGCCTCGCGGCGCCTTTCAGATTTCTGACAAACTTCGCATCTCTCCATTTAGCCGTCACCCCCGCGGAAGCGCATATGCGCTTTTGCGGGGGTGACGAACAATTCCGAGGACGAAATCCCTTCACCCGATTGCCCTGAGAGCGTATCTCCCACCCATTGCCGATACATCCAAAAGGTGTCATTGTTGTACATATTGGCAATCATACATGGCTTTTCAGATGGCCGCGGGTCTCTTTGTCTCCACTTCGGACGGCTATCTCTCCGCCGCCCGGTCACTGTGGTCCTGGTTGAAAGGCAGCCCCTGGCTTCTCCGCCCGATCTGGCTGTTCTGGGTGGTTCCCGCCAGCCTGGTGGTATGGTTTCTCGGCGGGCTCATCCGCGGAGGAATCGTTTTCGACTTCATCGCCAGTCTGGTCGATGGATTGCGCGACCGGGTGATCGGACAGATTCAACGACGGGCCTATGCCATGGCCGCCAGCAGACTTGCCTATCTGCTGGCGCCGTTATGGATGCTGGTGTGGCTTCCGGTTGTCCTGATCGTCGGCTTCGTTCCCAAGATCGGCCTTGCTGAAGTGCTAATCGACCACCATTGGGACGATCACGACGGCAAACCCGACGGCCGCTTCTTCCAGCGCGCGGCCACGGCCTATCAGGGCGTTCTGTCGGCTGCCCTGCGCGGCCTGACCGGGCACGGCTGGGCCTTTTTCCCCGTGGCGGCGGTGGTCATGGTGGCGATGGTCGCGCTGTGCGCGGCCGCCATCGGGCTCTGCTGGAGCCTCCGCCTGCTCGACTGGGTATCAAGCATCACCGACTGGCTGCGCAAGGCGGTGGTCCGTTCGGCCGCCGGGCTGGGCCGGGGCGCAGGCAGCGGCCTGTTCGGCGCCCTGGTCTGCCCGGTTTTGTTGGCCGGACTGTTTCCGCTGTTCCTGGCGGTCTTGCTGGTGCCCAAGCTGTCCACCTCGGGCCATCAGGCCTGACGCACGCTCAGCTGCCCTTGCCCGGCGGGTCCCAGGGGAAATTGATCCAAGTGCTTTGGGCGAAGACGGTCGCGAAGGTATCCACCACCGACTGGCCCTTGGGCTTGGCGTAGACGGTGGCGAAATGCGCCTTGGGCAGCATGGTGCGCAACACCTGCAACGTGGCGCCGGTATCCACCAGATCGTCCACCACCAGCCAGCCCGAGCCGTCGCCCGCCAGCGATTTGATGATCTGCGGGTCGCGGATTTCGCGGTCGTCATAGGTCGAGACGCACACCGTCTCGACCAGCCGGATATCCAGCTCGCGCGACAGGATGGCGGCGGGCACCAGCCCGCCACGGGTGACGGCGACGATGCCCTGGAACTCGGACATTTCGGCCAGCATGCCCGCCAGGATGCGGGTGTCGCGGTGCACGTCGGCCCAGGACAGCGACAGGGTGGAAATGGTGTGGTCGTGCGCACTCATGACAAAACTTCCTTGTGATGACCGGGGTATTACATACCCGGAACCACGCGAAATTCAAATTCTCGACCGATTTCAAATTTTCCTGAGACCCGCTCTGGACGGCGATGCATTGCCTGCGCGATAAAGGGCGGGCTGTTTGCACCGGCAAGGGACGGGACATGTTGAACACGCCCACAGGCCGTCGGGGAATGGTCACCACCCCGCACCACCTCGCCTCGCAAGCGGGACTGGCGGTCCTGCGCGAGGGCGGCAACGCCATCGAGGCGGCCATCGCCGCCGCCTCCACCCTGTGCGTGGTCTATCCGCACATGACCGGTCTGGGCGGCGACGGCTTCTGGCTGATCGCCGAGCCGGGCAAGCCGCCCATCTCCATCGATGGTTCCGGCGCCTCGGGCGCCGAGGTCGAACGCGAGCTGTACCGCGCCGAGCGTCACAAGGCCATCCCGGCGCGCGGCCCGCTGGCCGCCGCCACGGTGGCCGGCGCCGTGTCGGGCTGGAAGCTGGCGCTGGACCTGTCCGAGCAATGGGGCGGCGGTATGCCGCTGGAGCGGCTGTTCGAGGACGCCATCCATTATGCCCGCGAGGGCTCGACCGTCAGCGCCCACCAGGAAGCCGCCATCCGCCGCAATCTGGCGGCGCTGCGCAAGGCGCCGGGCTTCGCGCAAACGTTCCTGACCCGTAACAAGCCCCCGGCGGTGGGGTCCTTGCAGACCCAGCCGGTGCTGGCCGACACCTTCGAGCGGCTGGCCGAGGTCGGGCTGGACGATTTCTATCGTGGCGACATCGCCCGCATCATGGCCGAGGATCTGCGCGACGCCGGATCGCCGCTGAAGGCCGAGGATCTGGCCCGCCATCGCGGCATGCGGCGGCGACCGCTGTCGCTGGGCCTGGCGGCGGGCACGCTGTTCAACACCGCGCCGCCCACCCAGGGTTTGGCCTCGCTGATCCTGCTGGGGGTGTTCCAGCGGCTGGCCCATGGCGAACCGGACAGCCCGGAATGGGTCCATGCCCTGGTGGAGGCGACCAAGATCGCCATGCGGGTGCGCGACACCCACGTCACCGACCCGCACCGCATGTCGGTGCACGCCACCACCTATCTGTCCGACCATCTGCTGGACCGGCTGGCGAGCGAGATCGACCCCGCCGCCGCCCAGCCCGCCAACCAGATGCTGGGCGACGGCGACACCGTGTGGCTGGGCGTCATCGACGGCCAGGGCCGCGCCGTCAGCTTCATCCAAAGCCTGTTCCATGCCTTCGGTTCGGGCGTGGTGCTGCCGCGCACCGGCATCGTCTGGCACAACCGCGCCTTCAGCTTCTCGCTGGATGCCGAGCACCGCAACGCCCTGGAACCCCGGCGCAAGCCGCTGCACACCCTGTCGCCCGCTTTGGCGCGGCTGAAGGACGGCCGCACCATGGTGTGGGGCAGCATGGGCGGCGATTCGCAGCCGCAGATCCAGGCGCAAATTTTCGCCCGCGCCGTCCTGGCCGGACAGCCGTTGCAGGCGGCGCTGAGCGCCCCGCGCTTCGCCTATGGCCGCAGCCTGGACGGCCAGCCCAGCACCGATTTGAAGCTGGAGGCCCGCTTTGACCCGGCCCTGGTGCAGCGTCTGGGCGAGATGGGTCACACCACCGAAGCCGCCACCGCCTTTGATTCCCTGATGGGCCATGCGGGCGCGCTGATCCGCCGCCCCGACGGCATCATCGAGGGCGCCGCCGATCCCCGCGCCGACGGCATCGCCGCCGGTTGGTAATAAATATTTCTAAAAGGCAACGAAATGTCCGAACTGGTGCTGACTGCCATCTCGCCCAACGACATCAATGGCCGCACGGTGTTCAACACCGGGCTGTCCACGGTCGGGCGCGGCGGCGAGGATTACATGTGCGGCCATTGCGGCGGCCTGATGTTCAAGGATTTCGCCATGAACAACATGCAGTTGGACATGGTGTTCCAATGCGGGTCGTGCGGCGGCCACAACGTGGCCGAGGAATTGGCGGGCCGCGAGCTGCCGCCCACCAGCGAAGGCCAGGATAACGGCCCGCAAGCGGGCTGACGGAACTTTATTCCGCCGCCACCACATCCTCGGCCTGGGCAACACGGTTGCGGCCGCCGCGCTTGGCCGCGTACAAGGCATGGTCGGCGCGGTCCAGCGCCGTCTCGATACCAGCATCGTCGTCGCGCCATGCGGCGACGCCGATACTGGCGGTGACGGCGAACGGCCCTTCGGGGCCACGCACCCGCGCCGCCGCCACCGCCTGACGCAGGCGTTCCGCCACCGCAACGGCGGTGTGCAAATCGGCTTCCGGCAACAGCACGCAGAATTCCTCGCCGCCATAGCGGGCCAGGATATCGCCCTCGCGCAGGGTGTCGTGGCACAGCGCCACCAGGGTCTTCAGGGTTTCGTCTCCGGCGGCATGGCCGTGGGTGTCGTTGACCGCCTTGAAATGATCCAGATCGATCATCAGCACCGACACCGGCCGGTGCTGGCGCCGGGCGATGGCCAGGGATTGGGCGGCCAGGGCGCGGAAGTGGCGGCGGTTATAGGCGCCGGTCAGCGGGTCCTGGGCGGCCAACCGCTCCAGCCGGGCATTGGCCTCGGCCAGTTCGTGGGTGCGTTCCTCGACCCGCGCCTCCAGGGTGGCATTGGCCTGCCGCAGCCGTTCCACCAGATCGATATTGGCGAAGCCGACGCTGAGCTTGGAGGCGAACACCTCAAGCAGGGTGCGGTCGAGAGTGCCCAGCGGCTGTTCGGTCTCGACGCAGGCCACCACGTCCTGGCTCATGTCGCTGACCGCCGGGATGAACAGCGCCGACATGTGCGGCTCGTGCACGCTGGCCCGTTCGGCATAGCAACGCGCCACCACGTCATAAAGGCGGGCATCGGGCACCGCCTCGTCCAGCGGATGGTTGATCACCGGCTCGTAGGGACCGGCGGCGGCCAGCACATACAGCCGGTCGCGGTCGCCGCCGCCCAGATCGCCACGCTGGGCACACAGGATACCCGCCGGTTCGACGCCGATGAAGGTGGCGAGCTGGGTCAACACTCCGGCAGCGAAATGAGTCAGGCTTTGCACCCGGAACAGCGAATCCGAGGTCTCGATGATCTGTTGCAGGCCGCGCCGGTTGGTTTCCAGCGCCGTGATGTCCTCGAACGCCCGCAAAGCGGCAATGACGGCGGTGAACAGCTTGGTCGCCGTCAGTTCGGTCTTGGCCTTGTAATCGTTGATGTCGTAATCGACGATCACCCGTTCCTCGGGCGCCTGCCCCGGCTGGCCGGTGCGCAGGATGATGCGGACCGCCCGGTTGCCCAGCACGTCGCGGATACGCTGCACCAGCCGCAACCCGGCATCGTCGGTCTCCATGACCACGTCCAGCAGCACCACCGCCACGTCGCGGCGCCCGGCCAGCACGGTTTCCGCCTCGGCGGCGGAGGTGGCCGACAGGAAATCCAGGGCACGCCCCTTGTAGCGCAGCTTGGACAGGGCCAGCCGGGTGACCGCATGGACTTCGGGGTCGTCGTCGACGATCAACAACGGCCAGCGCTTTTCCGGGGGAGCTGCGACGGCAGCGGCGGCGATTTCGTTGGCGAACAGGAACGGTTCCGTCATGGCGGCGTATCCTCGGCTCCGGCGGCGGCATTGGCGGCGCGCAGGGGGAAGCGGATGGTGAAGTGAACGCCCCGGCCTTCCTGGCTATCCAGGCTGAGAGAGCCGCCGAGCGTGCGATGAACGATGTTGTGGATGATGTTGAGCCCCAACCCACTGCCGCCGGTGCCGCGGCGGGTGGTGAAGAAGGGCTCGAACACCTGGGAATGCATTGCGGTGGGGATGCCGCGCCCGTTGTCGGAATAGATGATTTCCAGCATGTCGCCATCGACCCGCGCCGCCAGGTCGATGACCCCGGCGCGGCCATCGTCGAAGCCATGCATCAGCGAATTGACCATCAGATTGGTCAGCACCTGGCTGAGGGCACCGGGATAGGAATCCACCTCGATGTCATCGGGGATGTAGATGTCCACCCGGTGCGGCGTGCGTTTGAACTTGGGCTTCAGCGACAGCAGTACCTCGGCCACGTATTCGGCCAGATTGAAGCGCCGCCGCTCGCCCGAGGTCTGGTCCACCGCCACCTGCTTGAAACCGTGGATCAGCTCGGCCGCGCGTTCGCAATTGGACAGGGTCAGGCGGGCCGATTCCCCGGCGGTCGCCAGGAAGGATTGCAGGAAACTGGCGGTCAGAGTCTGGCCCTTGAAGGCGGCGTCCAATTCCTCCACTTCCTTGGCGAGATACGAGGCGGCAGTCACCGCGTTGCCCACCGGCGTGTTGATCTCGTGCGCCACCCCCGCCACCAGCCCGCCCAGGGCCGCCAGCTTTTCCGCGCGCACCATGACCTCTTGCGCCTGCCCCAGATCGGCATAGGCCAGTTCCGCCCGGTCCTTGGCCTCGGCCAGATCGGCCAGCAGGCGGTCGCGGCCTTCGGCCTGACGATGCAGCAGCACGAACAGCACGAACAGGCCGCCGGTCAGCACCAGGGCGCCCAGCGCCGTCGGCACGGCGGTGCGGGCCCAGTCCCGCCAAATTTCGGCGGTGGGAATACTGGCCAACACCGTCAGCGGGTATTGCGGCACCCGGCGCTGGGTGACGATGCGCTGACGCCCGTCGAACGGCGAAACCGCCCAGGTGGTCCGCATCTGGGCGCCGTCCAACGGCTCCAACGTGAATTTGACGTCCTGGCTTTCCGTCACCGCCGGAGAGCGTACCAGCAAGGTGCCGTCCTGATGCACCAGGGTGATGGCGACATCGCTGCCCTCGGCCCCCTCGCGCACCGAATCGAAGGCCTCGGCCAAATCCTTGAGGTCCACCGTCGCCGCAACCGCACCGCCGTTTTCCAGACGGCGGGACAGCGGAAAGAAGCGGCGACCGGGGACGATACGCGACACTGCGGGCTGGCCGATATAGCGCCCCACATCGGGGCCGACGCGGTGCACCGCCACGTAATCGCGATCCGACAGGTCGGCGGCGCGATCCTGGGTGCCGACGCGGATGGCGCCGTCAGTATCGAACACGAACAGGTTGAGCAGGTGGGTATGCTGGGCCTTTTGCCGCAGCAGATAGGCGCGCAGGAAACCGGGCGTGGCGCCATCGGCGACGAAGCCGCGCATGTCCGTCAAAATCTGGTCGTAGGTATCCAGCGCGCGATAGGTGAAATCCGCGTAAATCTGCGCCAGCGCCTGGGTGCGCTGTTCGGCGCGGGCGGCAGTGCCGTGATAGGACTGCCACAGGGCCAGAATGGCGAAACTATTGATCAGCAGAGCCGTCAGGAGGCCCAAACCGCGTACGTTCAACCGCGCCGGAACGCGGATTCTCCCCTTGCCCATCCGCTCCCCCCGGAGCCCTTACCCGAATTAGGGGATTTAGCAGTCCGGACGGCCCGCGAGAAGTGCTTTCTGGAGATGTGCGCTATGATCCTTCAACCACGAGGTTCGGCCAGCGGCAAATAGGCGCCGAAGGTAGAGCCCTCGCCCACCACCGATTCCACCACCAGGGCGCCCCGGTGGCGGTTGACGATGTGTTTGACGATGGCCAGCCCCAGGCCAGTGCCGCCCATCTTGCGCGAACGGGCGGTGTCGACACGGTAGAAGCGTTCGGTCAGACGCGGCAGATGTTCCTTGCCGATACCGTCGCCCCGGTCACGCACCGCCAGCAGTACCGCCGCCCCCGGACGCAGGCCGTTGCCCACCGTGGCGGGCAGGGAATCGGCCACCTTCAGCGACACCTCGACCGGGGTGCCGTCGCGGCCGTATTTCACCGCATTGTCCAACAGGTTCTGCACCAGCTGCGCCAGCTCATCCGCCTCGCCCAAGACCTGCCGCGCCGCCGGATCGACCTTGGCGGTGATGGTCATGCCGCGCGGCTTGGCCAGGGGCTGCAACGCCTCGACCGCCGTTTCGACGATACGGCCCAGATCGGTGGCGTTCTTGGGGGTGGAATGCTCGTTCAGCTCGATGCGTGACAGGCTCAGCAAATCGTTGATCAGCCGCGCCATGCGCGCCGCCTGTTCCTGCATAATGGCCAAAAAGCGTTCGCGGGCGTCGGTATCGTCGCGGGCCGGGCCGCGCAGGGTTTCGATGAAGCCCAGCAGGGTGGCCAGCGGCGTCCGCAATTCATGGCTGGCATTGGCGACGAAATCGGCGCGCATCTGTTCCATGCGCTTGATGGCGGTCAGGTCGTGCAAGGCCAGCACTGCCACGGTGTCATCCATGGCGCGCGAGCCCAGGCGTTCGACCCGCACCCGGAACGTTCTTTCCACCGGCACCGGCAGGGTGAATTCGCCCTCGCGCCCGCTGGCGCCCGCCAGCACTGCGTCAGTGGCCTCCAGCACGCCGGGATCGCGCAGCACGGCGGCGAGATCGCGGCCGATGCTGAGGGCGCCGAACACCGCCAGCGCCGCATGGTTCAGCCGCACGATGCGGCGGTCGTCCGACAGCAGGATCAGCGGATCGGGCAGGTTGTCGAACAGGGTTTCGTTCCAACGCGCCGAATCGGCCAGCTCGCGCTGGCGGGCCTGCCACGCGCGGCGCAATTGGGCGATGGCGCCGACGATTTCGGCCACCGGCTTTTCCCGCTCGATGGGCGGCGGCGTGGTGTCGTAGCCCGCCGCCAGGGCGCGGGCCCACGACGTCACCGCCGCCAACGAGGCGAGATAGGGCCGCGCCAGCAGCCCCACCAGCACGACGACCACCACCCAGCCCAGGATGGCGGCCATCATGTTCAGGCGTAGCAACGCCACCAGGATCACCAGAAGCGCGGCGGTGGGCACCGACAGCAGCAGCGCCGCACCGACCACCCGCCCCGTGGTGAGTCCGTGACGTTCCATGCCCTTACGACCCGATCGAATCGTAAGCAGCCAGCACCGCCATGTTGACCATGTCGTTGACGGTGGCGTCCATGGAGGTGATCTGGATGGGCTTTTGCAGGCCGACCAGGATCGGCCCGATCACCGTGCCGCCGCCCAGCTTCTGCATCAGCTTCCACGCGATGTTGGCGGAATGCAGGCCGGGCATGATCAGCACGTTGGCCGGACCGGACAGGCGGCAGAACGGATAGTGCTTGAGCAGTTCCGGGTCGAGGGCGACATCGGCGGCCATTTCGCCGTCCACCTCGAAATCGACGCCGCGCTCTTCCAGGATATGCACTGCCTGCCGGACGCGGCCGGTGGGATGGCTGGCCGGATTGCCGAAGGTCGAGAACGACAGCATGGCGACGCGCGGCTCATAACCCAATTGCCGCACCTTGGCCGCCGATTGCATGGCGATGTCGGCCAAATCCTCGGCGGTGGGGGTCTCGTGCACGGTGGTGTCGGCCATGAACACGGTGCGGCCGCGCGCCACCATCATGTTCATGCCGAACAGCACCTGACCGGGCACCGGGTCGATGACCCGCTTGACCTCGTCGAAGGCCTGCCAATAGGCGCGAGTCAGGCCGGTGACCATGGCGTCGGCGTCGCCCTGCTGCACCATCAGGGCGCCCCAGATGTTGCGTTCCTGATTGACCAGCCGGGCGGCGTCGCGGTGCAGCGCGCCCTTGCGTTGCAGGCGCTTGTACAGCACCTCGGTGTAATGCTCGCGGCGGTCCGAGACGCGGGCATTGACGATCTCCAGACCCTCGATGCCGGGCAGGCCCTGGGCGGTCATGGTCTCGCGGATCTGTTCCTCGCGGCCGATCAGCACCGGGGTGCCGTAGCCCGCCGCCCGGTAGGCCAGGGCGGCACGGATGGACTTTTCCTCTTCACCCTCGGCGAACACCACGCGGCGGGGGTTGGCCTTGACCTTGTCGCCGATGACCTGAAGGCTGGCGGCGGCAGGGTCCAGGCGGGCGGCCAGCTCGGCCTTGTACGCCGCCATGTCGATGATCGGCTTGCGCGCCACGCCGGAATCCATGGCCGCCTGGGCCACGGCGGGCGGAATGGCGGCGATCAGACGCGGATCGAACGGCACCGGGATGATGTATTCGGGTCCGTAACGAAGGCGGCGACCCTGATAGGCGCGGTCCACCTCGTCCGGCACGTCCTCGCGCGCCATTTGGGCGATGGCGTGGGCGGCGGCGACCTTCATCTGTTCGTTGATGGTGCTGGCCCGCACGTCCAACGCGCCGCGGAAGATGTAGGGGAAGCCCAGGACGTTGTTGATCTGGTTCGGGTAATCCGAGCGGCCGGTGGCGACGATGGCGTCGGACCGCACGGCATGCACCTCTTCCGGGGTGATTTCCGGATCGGGATTGGCCATGGCGAAGATGATCGGCTTGTCCGCCATGGTGCGGACCATGGCCTGGGTCACCGCGCCCTTGACCGACAGGCCCATGAACACGTCGGCGCCGTCCAGCGCCTCGGCCAGGGTGCGGGCCGGGGTCGGGATGGCGTGGGCCGACTTCCACTGGTTCATGCCGTGGTCACGGCCCTGGTAGATCACGCCCTTGGTGTCGCACAGGGTGACATTCTCGTGCCGGATGCCCGAGGCCTTGATCAGCTCGACACAGGCGATGGCGGCGGCGCCCGCGCCGTTGACCACCACCTTGGTGTCCTCGATGCGCCGCCCGGTCAGGGCCAGGGCGTTGATCAGACCGGCGGTGGCGATGATGGCCGTGCCGTGCTGGTCGTCATGGAACACCGGAATGTCCATGATCTCGCGCAGGCGGCTTTCGATCACGAAACATTCTGGGGCCTTGATGTCTTCCAGGTTGATGCCGCCGAAGCTCGGCCCCAGGAAGCGCACGCAATTGACGAATTCGTCGATGTCGCGGGTATCGACCTCCAGGTCGATGGCGTCGATGTCGGCGAAGCGCTTGAACAGCACCGCCTTGCCTTCCATCACCGGCTTGCCCGCCAGCGCGCCCAGGTCGCCGAGACCCAGAACGGCGGTGCCGTTCGAGATCACCGCCACCAGATTGCCCTTGGCCGTGTAATCATAGGCCAGCGACGGGTCCTTGGCGATGTGCAGGCAGGGGAAGGCCACGCCGGGGGAATAGGCCAGCGACAGGTCACGCTGAGTGGTCAACGGCTTGGTCGGCACCACCTCGATCTTGCCGGGACGGCCCGAGGCGTGCATCAGCAGGGTTTCACGCTCAAGATCGGCGGTGGCGCGATTGAGCGGGGTCTTGTCGGTCATGGATGGAGCGTCCTGGACGGTCTTCTTGGTGGCGGGGTAAGGGGCGGTTTTACCGCCCTTTACGCTCGAACACATGGAGATTCTGCGCACCCGCGTCATGCAGGATGCTCTTGGCCTGCACCTCGGCGCCGCTGTCGGCGGCCCGCACCCACAGGATCACCGACCCGGCGGCCAAGGCCTTGGCGAAGGCGCCGGAATCGGGCAGGGCCGCAACCTCGTCCAGCAATTCCTTGACGGCGACGCCGCCCACACCGGCGGCGACCATTCCGGCCAGCACCGCGCCCACCGGCCCGGCGGCCAGGGCGATCAGTCCGGCGGCGACCAGCGGGCCTTCGTATTTCAGTTCGCCCACCAGGGTGACGACCACGTCCTTCCACGACTTGCCCTGGGCGGCATCGATGGATTCATGGGACGACAGCACCGACAGATCGGTGCGGATGAAACCGGCCTTGAGCAGGGAATCCACGGCGGACTGGAAATGCTCGCGGTCGGCGAAGGTGCCGACGACCTCGCGGGTCGGGGCGGTAATGGTGGTGGTGGCGGTCATGATGTCCTCCGTTTTGAGCCGGGGAGAATTATTGTGCGCCATCACCGGACACCTGCATAGGGGGTGCGAAAGGGCGCCCATCCTAACCAACGGGCGCAGGACACGGTTTGAAACCTTTATGACGGAGGGTGATGTTTGCACCCCCCTGTGCCCATGCTAAGGTGCGCCGCCGATTTCATTGCCGGATCAGAACCAGTGACCGCCGACACGCCGGACATCCCCGCTGACGCAACGCCCATGATGGCCCAATACCTGGCCATCAAGCATGCCCATCCCGATTGCCTGCTGTTCTACCGCATGGGCGATTTCTACGAGCTGTTCTTCGACGACGCGGTCAAGGCGGCGGCGGCCCTGGACATCGCGCTGACCAAGCGCGGCAAGCATCTGGGCGAGGACATCCAGATGTGCGGCGTGCCGATCCGTTCGTACGAGGTCTATCTGTCCAAGCTGGTGCGCTCGGGCTTCAAGGTCGCCATTGCCGAGCAGACCGAGGACCCGGCCGAGGCCAAGAAGCGCGGCGCCAAATCGGTGGTGGCCCGCGACGTCATCCGCATCGTGACCCCCGGCACCCTGACCGAAGACAATCTGCTGGATGCCCGCGCCCATAATTATCTGGCGGCGCTGGCCGAGGCCCAGGGCGGACTGGGGCTGGCCTGGGTGGACGTCTCCACCGGCGATTTCGCCATGCAGGCCATCGAGACCGCGCAACTGGCCGCCGCCCTGGCACGGCTGTCGCCGGGCGAGCTGCTGGTGCCCGACCGCCTGCTGAACACGCAATCGCTGTTCGAGACCTGGGGCGAATGGCGCAATGTGCTGACGCCCCTGCCAAGCGTCCGTTTCGATTCCGAAAATGCCCGCCGCCGCCTGGAGACCCTGTTCGCGGTCGGCGCGCTGGACGCCTTCGGCAGTTTCTCGCGCGCCGAACTGGCGGCAGGCGGCGCCCTGGTGGATTACGTCGAGCTGACGCAAAAGGGCAAACTGCCGCGCCTGAATCCACCGCGCCGTCTGGCCCAGGGCGCGGTGATGGAGATCGACGCCGCCACCCGCCGCAATCTGGAACTGACCGAAACCCTGTCGGGCGAGCGGCGCGGCAGCCTGCTGGCCACCATCGACCGCACGGTGACCGGCGCCGGTGCCCGCCAGTTGGCGGCGCGGCTGGCGGCGCCACTGACCGACCCGGCCGCCATCGACCGCCGCCTGGACAGCGTCGCCTTCTTCGTCGAGAACGAAAGCGTGCGCGAGGCCATCCGCGACAGCCTGAAACGCTGCCCCGACGTGGAACGCGCCCTGTCGCGCCTGAGCCTGGGACGCGGCGGCCCGCGCGATCTGGCCGCCGTGCGCGACGCCCTGGGACAAATCCCCCATCTGCGCAACACCTTGGCCTCGGGCGGGCTGGACACGCCGCCCGCCGGGATCGCCAAGCTGGCCCAGGCCATGGGCGAGCACGGCGCCCTGGTCGACCGCCTGGGCCGGGCGCTGGCCGAGGATTTGCCGCTGAATGCCCGCGACGGCGGTTTCATCCAGGCGGGCTATCACCCCGGCCTGGACGAACTCAAGACCCTGCGCACCGAGGGTTTCGGCATGCTGGCGCGGCTGGAGCGCCGTTACGCCGACGAAACGGGCGTTTCCAGCCTGAAAATCCGCCACAACAACATCATCGGCCACCATATCGAGGTCCCCGCCAAGCAGGCGGACAAGCTGGGCGAGCAATTCATCCACCGCCAGACCATGGCCAACGCCGCGCGCTACACCACCAGCGAGCTGATCGAGCTGGCGGGCAAGATTCAGGGGGCCGCCGAGCGCACCCTGGCGCTGGAGCTGGAGCTGCTGGACGATCTGATCCGCGAGGTGGTGACCCGTGGCCCCGACATCGGTGCCGCCGCCCGCGCCCTGGCCGGGCTGGATGTGGCCGCCGCCTTGGGCGAACTGGCGGCGAATGGCGGCTGGACCCGGCCGCAAATGGACGACAGCCTGACCTTCGACATCAAGGGCGGCCGCCATCCGGTGGTCGAGGCGGCATTGGCCGCCGCCCATGCCGGAACCTTCGTCGCCAATGATTGCGACCTGTCGGACGGACAAAGGCTGTGGCTGATCACCGGCCCCAACATGGCCGGTAAGTCCACCTTCCTGCGCCAGAACGCGGTGATCGCGCTGTTGGCGCAGATGGGATCGTTCGTCCCCGCCACCAGCGCCCATATGGGCGTGGTCGATCGCCTGTTCTCACGCGTTGGCGCCGCCGACGATCTGGCGCGCGGCCGTTCCACCTTCATGGTGGAGATGGTGGAAACGGCGGCCATCCTCAACCAATCCGGCCCGCGCGCCCTGGTCATCCTGGACGAGATCGGACGCGGCACCGCCACTTTCGACGGCCTCAGCATCGCCTGGGCGGTGGTGGAGAACCTGCACGAGGTCAATCGCTGCCGTGCGCTGTTCGCCACCCATTACCACGAACTGACCCGGCTGGCGGCGCGGCTGCCGCAATTGTCCTGCCACCAGATGCGGGTCAAGGAATGGCAGGGCGACGTGGTGTTCCTGCACGAAGTGGCGGCCGGCGCCGCCGACCGCTCCTACGGCATCCATGTCGCCCGGCTGGCCGGTCTGCCGCCCGCCGTCATCCACCGCGCCGAGGAAGTGTTGGGAGCCTTGGAAAAGGGCGAGGAAAGCAACGCCGTCGCCCGGCTGGCCGACGATCTGCCGCTGTTCGCCGCTTTGGCCAAGCCCAAGCCGCGCGCCGTGGAAACGGTCATTGAGCCCAGCAAGGCCGAGGAACGCCTGAAGACCCTCAACCCCGACGAACTGACCCCGCGTCAGGCGTTGGAGATGCTGTATGAACTGAAGGGGCTGGCGGGGTAGGGTCTCCTACCCGTCATTCCCGCGAACGCGGGAATCCATGCGTCCACGGTCAAGCTCTTGGCCCGACATGGACACCCGCTTTCGCGGGTGTGACGCCACAGAGAGAGGCTGAGACGCGGGCGGCAGCCCGCCACCACCGCTTACCCCCGCTTGCGCCGCCACCGCCACAGACCGGTGACCAACAGCAGCACCGGCACCAGACCGGCCAGCGCCGCCGCGATGCGGCCGGGCAGGCCCAGGGCCTCGCCGTTGTGCAGCGGGTGCTGCCAAGCGAAGAACGCCTCGCGCACACTGCGCTCGCGGGCATCATGCACGGCGCTGACCAGACCATCGCCGTCCAGCCACACGCTGGTGGCGGGGAAGCGGCGGCTGGGTTCGCCGTCCTGATAGAGACGCACCCGCGCGCCGCCGCTGGCGGGAAGATAAATCCAGCGCGGCTCGGCCTCGGGGAATACCGCCCGCGCCGCCTCAGCGGCCTGAACGGCGGAAATGGGACCGGAGCCGGAATAATGGCGGCCATGACCGGAACCGCCGAACCAATCGGGGCGTTCCAGCACCAGCCCGGTGACCACTAGCGGCAGCAGCACCACGCCGCCATACAGCCCGCCCAGCACATGCAGATCATAGAACCGCCGCACCGGCCCCGAGCGCAGGCGCGGCGGCCACACCGCCCGCAGGCGTTTGCCGGGCGGCGGCCACCACAGCCACACCCCGCCCAGGATCAGCAACAGGCTGGCGATGGCGGCCAGGGCCAGCACCAGCCGCCCGGCCTCTCCGGCCAGCAGGGTATAATGCAGATCATACACCCAACTGAGCACCGTCCCGCCCCAGCGCCGTTGCCACAGCACGGCGCCCGAGGCCGGGTCCACCGCCACCATCAACGGGGCGAACCCGGCGCGGCCATCGAAATGACGGGCCACCACCGCGTCGCCAGGGGCGCGCGGCAGCTCCAGCCGCCATTCGCCCCCGGCCTGAAGCTGGCGCAGGCTGGTTTCCACCCGCGCCAGCTCGGCATCGCCGACCGGGCGAGCATCGGACGCCCGCGCCGGAACCGCACAGGAATCCAGTTCGGGATAGAACACCAGAGCCGTGCCGGTCAGGCCCGCCAGCGCCAGAACGGCGCCGACGGTCAGACCCAGCCAAAGATGCGCCGCCCGCAACAGGCGGCGCAGGCGTGGCGCCATCACCGCGCTACATCTTCAGCGACACACCGGCGAACAGGCCGATGCCGTCGCCGGGGGCGACCAGCGCCTGGGAATTGTCGGAATCCCACCAGACATATTCATAGGAGGCGTTGGTCAGGTTGCGGACTTGCAGGTCGAAACTGAACCGCTCGTCGAACTGATAATTGGCGCCCAAATCGAACAGCAGATAGTCACCGAAGGTGCCGGTGCTGTTGGTGCGCTCCAGGTAATAATCGCTCTGGCCGTGACCGGTCAGGCCGAACTTCCATTCGGCATTGGGCATGTAATCGACACCGCCCGAGAACACGTGATGGGGCACGTGGTCGATTTCCTTGCCCAGGCTGGCGGGGGCGCTGGCATCGGCCTTGAGGATCTCGGAATCCTGCCAGGAATAGCCGCCCCACAGCCGGATCTGCTCGACCGGGCGCACGCTCAGTTCCAGATCGACACCGTTGCGCCGGGTCTTGCCGATATTCTCGGAGGCGTTGCTGGGGTCGTTCAGCTTGCGCCGCGCCTCGTTCTCTGCCACCTGCTCCCACAGCGCGACGCGGCCATCCAGCCAGGCCAGCGGCTTGAATTTCACGCCCACTTCCCAGCCTTCGTTGATGGACGGCTCCAGATCCTCGATCTGGCCGACCTTGTAGGCACCGGTGCCGGTGCCGACCTGGAAGGTGCGGCCCCAATTGCCGTACAGGCTGTAGCCATCGGTGGGGCTGAGGATGGCGCTGAATTTGGGCTGGTTGATGGTGCCGTAATTGTTGATGGTGTAGTCCTGGCCGTTCAGGCGGTTGGAATATTCGCCATCCAGTCTGTCCACGCGCCAGGCCGGGATCAGCTTCAGTTCCTTGACCGGCTGCACCACCGCCTGGACATAGCCGCCCACATCATCCAGGTCGAAACGCTGGTTGCGGGTCTGGCTGGTGCGGGTGCGGTTGACAGTGTTGAAGCGCAGGGATTCGTTGTTCTGATGCTCGATGCTGGCGCCGCCTTCCAGCGCCAAGGCATGGATCACCGGCACGCTCGGGCGCCAGGTCAGGGTGCTCAGCGCCCCGATGTGCTTTTCGTCGCTGACCCGTTCCTGCTGGCTGACCAGGGCGGAATAGCGCACCCAGCGATCGTCGGCATAGGTGTTCACATAGGTCTTGGTGGCGAAGGACAGGCGGTCGGTCAGGTTCATGTCCAGATGGCCGCTGACCTGATTCATCTCGCGCACGCCACCGTCGGTATTGTTATGGGCCCGCGACTGGCGCGGATCGTCGGCGGCCTGGGCCAGGGTCAGATAGCCCGTTTCCTCGGCCTCGTTCTTGTAATGGCGGGCGATCAGGCCGACCCGGCGGTCGCCATCGGCCGAGGTATGGAACCACTTGCCCGAGACCGTGCGCTTTTCCGAATTGGCATGGTCGCGCCAGCCGTCGGTGTCCTGCCAGCCGACGAAGTAATTCTGTGACCAGCCGCCGCTTTCCACGCCTTGGGCCAGTTGCAGCTGGCGGGTGTTGAAGCTGCCATAGGACAGCCGCGCCTCGCTGGCGTTGCCGCCCTGCTTGGTGTTGATGTTGGTGTTGCCCGCGATGTTGTGCAGGCCGTAGCGCGGATCGTTGGTGCCGCGCACCACCTCGATGGACTCGATCTCCAGCGGGAAGACCATGTCCAGATAGGGCATGTTGCCATCGTTGCTGTTGCTGGGGATGCCGTCCAGCAGCAGCTTGACCGCGTTGATCTCGCCCTCGCCGTTAAATCCCCGGAACGACAGCTTGCCCGACCATGCGCCCTGACCGAAATCGGTGATCTGCACGCCGGGCACCTGATCGTAAAGCTGCCAGGTCGCCCGCACGTTCTGCTTTTCCACCCGGTCGGCGCCGACGATGTCCACCGAGCTGAACACACCGGTGGTGGACAGCGGCCCGCTGGCCGCCTCGGACACCACCACCTCGCCCAGGACCATGGCGGAATTCTCTTCCGCCGCCGCCTGGGCGCCGCCCAGGCCGAGCGTGACGGCCATGGCCGCCCCGATTGTTTTCTTCATGATGCGTCAATCCCCTTCGCCCTGCCGCGCGGGCAGAGTCCGTTTCCGAAATGATGTCCCTGGAACGGAGGATCAGCGTGGGGGAGCGCGCGGCGCCGCCGGACCGGGCGCCGGGCGGGGGGAAAACGGGATCGCGGCGGGCAACAGGCTGGCGACAACCGCCAGCACCACCGGGACGGCCAGCCCAGCCGCCACCGGCACCGGCCCGCCATGCAGCAGCGGCAGGCAGAACACGCAGGCCGGGGCGTCGGGCGCGGCGCCCTGGCCATCCTGCGGCTCTTGCACCATACCGCCCACGGTACACACCGCATGCAGCAGGTCGTCGAGAACCGGTGCGGGCGCCCGCAACGGCGCCATCAGGTTGAACAGTAGCGCAGACAAGACCAACCACGCGCCCCAGCGGCGCAAGATCATGGCGCTTGGCGGTCGTGACCGGAAAAGCGTCAGGATGGCGGTCGAAAGCTGCATGGTCCGGGCAATATTCGAGGTTCACGCCACCTTGTCAAACCTTGCGATTCCTTACCCTGCCCTTGGTCAATCCATATCAGAACATGCTGTTTTATTAATTTATTCGTCCGCCACCGCATTGCCCAAGTCTGAGGCACCGTTTGCCGCGCCTTTGAGCATTTCAAAAACGCGTGGCATGGGGCGGAAAACGGGTCCTATAATCCGCTTCCCGCGTTTCCCTTCCGGTGCCCCATGACCAAGATTTCCGCCCAACGCGCCATTATCGACCGCCGCGCCCTGATCCTGCGGCTGGCCGACGTGGTGGCGCTTGAACTGCCCAAGCACAAGCGGCGGTCCAAGGTGCTGGAAACCTTCAAGGACGCCCTGTCCGCCGGGCGCGCCGAAATCCGCGCCCGCTTCGACGCCAAGGGCGACGGCGCGGTGACGGTGCGGGAAAACTGCTTCCTGATCGACCAGTTGATCCGCACCGTGCACGACTTCGCCGCCGAGCACGAATTCCCGCAAAGCATCCGCACCCAGGCCGAAGCGCTGAGCCTGGTGGCGGTGGGCGGCTATGGCCGCGCCGAGCTGAGCCCGCAATCGGACATCGACCTGCTGTTCCTGACGCCGTACAAGCGGACGCCGTGGCATGAGCAGATCGTCGAATACATTCTGTACATGCTGTGGGACATGGGGCTGAAGGTCGGCCATTCCACCCGCTCCTCCGATGAATGCGCCCGTCAGGCCAAGGAAGATCTGACCATCCGCACCGCGCTTCTGGAAATGCGCTGGCTGTGGGGCGACCAGGATCTGTTCTTCGAGCTGCAGAACCGCTTCCGTAACGAAGTCGTGGCCGGGTCGGGCGTGGAATTCGTCGAAAGCAAGCTGGCCGAGCGTGACGCCCGCCACGCCCAGATGGGCGACACCCGCTATGTGCTGGAGCCCAACGTCAAGGAAGGCAAGGGCGGCCTGCGCGACCTGCACACGCTGTACTGGATCGCCAAGTACCTGTACCGGGTCAAGGAGGTGTCGGAACTGGTGGGCGCCGGGCTGATTTCCCGCGACGCCGACAAGCGCTTCACCAAGGCCCAGGCCTTCCTGTGGACGGTGCGCTGCCATCTGCATTACCTGAGCGGCCGCCCCGAGGACCGCCTGACCTTCGACGTCCAGCAGGAAATCGCCCGCCGCATGGGCTATGCCGACCGCGCCGGGTCGCGCGGCGTCGAACGCTTCATGAAGCATTTCTTCCTGGTGGCCAAGGATGTGGGCGACCTGACCCGCCTGTTCTGCGCCCTGACCGAGGAGCAGCAGAAGCGCAAGCCCAAGCTGCGCCTGGGCCGCCTGCTGTCCCTGAAGCGCGGCACCGTCGCCGGGTTCAAGGTGGACGGCGACCGCCTGACCTGCACCGCCGACGACCAGTTCGCCAAGGACCCGGTCGCCATGATCCGGCTGTTCCACACGGCGTTGGAAAGCGATCTGGACATCCACCCCAAGGCGCTGGATCTGGTGCACCGCAACCTCAAGCGCATCGACGCTGGCGTGCGCGACGACCCCGAGGCCAACCGCCTGTTCGTCGCCATGCTGACCAGCCGCAAGAACCCGGAAGTGGCGCTGCGCCACATGAACGAGGCCGGGGTGCTGGGCCGCTTCATTCCCGATTTCGGCCGCGTCGTGGCGCAGATGCAATACGACATGTACCACGTCTACACCGTGGACGAGCACACGCTGCAGGCCATCGGCATCCTGCACGCCATCGAGAACGGCCAGTTGAAGGAAGAGGCGCCGGTTTCGTCGCAGATCATCCACAAGGTCGCCTCGCGCGAGGTGCTGTACCTGTCGGTGCTGCTGCACGACATCGCCAAGGGCCGCAACGGCGACCATTCGGTGCTGGGCGCCGAGGTGGCGATGAAGATCGGCTCGCGTTTCGGCCTTTCCGAGGCCGAAACGGAAACCGTGGCGTGGTTGGTGCGCGAGCACCTGACCATGAGCCGCATCGCCTTCAAGCGCGACATCGACGACCCCAAGACCATCGCCGATTTCGTCGCCCAGGTGCAAAGCCCGGAACGGCTGCGCCTGCTGCTGTGCCTGACGGTGGCCGACATCCGCGCCGTCGGCCCCAATGTGTGGAACGGCTGGAAGGGCGGCCTGCTGCGCGAGCTGTACCTGCGCTCGGAAGAGGTGATGATGGGCGGTCTGGCCGCGGGCCGCGACTCGCGCATCCAGGCCGCCCAACAGGCGCTGCGCCAGGACCTGGCCACCGCCCAATGGCCGGTCGAGGATGTCGAGGCGCACATGGCCCGCGCCTACCCCAATTACTGGACCGGCTTCGACACCGCCACCCATCTGCGCCACGCCCGCATGGTGCGCGAGGCCGAACGCAGCCACGCGCCGCTGACCGTGGAATCGCGGGTGGATGCCAAGCGTTCCGTGACCGAAATCACCGTCTATACCAGCGACCATCCCGGCCTGTTCTCGCAGATCGCCGGGGCCATGGCGGTATCGGGCGCCAACATCGTCGACGCCAAGATCATCACCCTGGCCAACGGCATGGCGCTGGACACCTTCTGGGTCCAGGATTCCGAGGGCGGCGCCTTCGACAGCCCGCCCAAGCTGGCCCGGCTGTCGGCGGTGATCGAACAGGTGCTGTCGGGCCGCATGTGGCTGGACAAGGAACTGGCGGCGCGCAAGGGCAAGCTGCCCAGCCGCGCCCATGTCTTCAAGGTGCCGCCGCGCGTCATCATCGACAACAAGGCGTCCAGCACCCACACCCTGCTGGAGCTGAACGGCCGCGACCGCCCCGGCCTGCTGTACGACCTGACCGCCGCCATGACGCGGGCCGGATTGCAGATCGCCTCGGCCCACATCTCGACCTATGGCGAGCGGGTGGTGGACGTGTTCTACGTCAAGGACATCTTCGGCCTGAAGGTCAGCCACGAGCGCAAACTGGATCAGGTCCGCACCGAACTGCTGAAGGCGCTGGCGGAACCGGTGGCGAAGGGTTCCTAATTCAGCGTTTTCACGCTAAACCCTGTGCATGAGCCTGTTCCGATCCATCGCCACAATTGGCGGTTTCACCATGCTGTCGCGCATCACCGGCCTGATGCGCGAGATGATGATCGCCCATTTCATGGGGGCGGGCGCGGTGGCCGACGCCTTCTTCGTCGCCTTCCGCTTCCCCAATTTGTTCCGCTCGCTGTTCGCCGAGGGCGCCTTCAACGCCGCCTTCATCCCGCTGTTCACCGGGAAATTGGGCGAAAGCGAGGAGGAAGCGCGGCACTTCGCCGAGCGGGCGCTGTCGGTCATGGCCCTGGTGCTGGGCGTGTTCGTGGCGCTGGTGGAACTGGGAATGCCGTGGGCCATCTACGTGCTGGCCCCCGGTTTCGCCGAGATCGAAGGCAAGCTGACCCTGGCGGTCGAGCTGTCGCGCATCTGCTTTCCCTATCTGCTGTTCATCTCGCTGACCTCGTTGCAGGCCGGGGTGCTCAATTCCGTGGGCCGCTTCGCCGCCGCCGCCGGAACGCCGGTGCTGTTGAACGTGGTCGCCATGGCCGGTCTGTGGGCGCTGGCCCCGGTCACCGCCACCCCCGGCCATGCCTTGGCCTGGGGCACTTTCGCCGCCGGCGTGGTGCAATTCACCTGGCTGGTGTTCTCGGTGCGCAAGGCGGGCATGACATTGCGGCTGGTGCGCCCCCGCCTGACGCCCGAGGTCAAGCTGCTGGGCCGCCGCATCGTGCCCGGCGCGGTGGGTGCGGGCGTCTATCAGGTCAATCTGGTGATCAACACCATGATCGCCTCGACGGTCGCCAACGGCGCGGTGTCCTATCTGAATTACGCCGACCGGGTGAACCAGTTGCCGCTGGGCGTGGTCGGCATCGCCATCGGCACGGCACTGCTGCCGCTGCTGTCGCGCCAGCTCAAGGCGGGCGAGCTGGAGGCGGCGCGCGACAGCCAGAACCGCGCCATGGAATTCGCCCTGCTGCTGACCCTGCCCGCCGCCGCCGCCCTGATGGTGCTGGCCGAACCGGTGATCCGCGTGCTGTTCCAGCGCGGCAGTTTCGGCCCGGCCGAAACCACCGCCACCGCCGCCGCCCTGGTGGCCTTCGCCATCGGCCTGCCCGCCTATGTGCTGGTCAAGGTGCTGACCCCGGCCTTCTTCGCCCGCGAGGACACCCGCACCCCGGTTCAGGTGGCGGGCGCCACCATGGTGCTGAACATCGTCCTCAATCTGGCGCTGATCGGGCCGCTGGCCCATGTGGGCATGGCGCTGTCCACAGCGCTGGCCGCGTGGTTCAACGTGGCGGTGCTGGCGGTGATCCTGCGCCGCCGTGGCTTTTTCGCCATGGATGTCCGGCTGCGCAGCAAGGCGCCGCGTATCGCCGCCGCCGTGGCGGTGATGGCGGGGGCAGTGTGGGGGGCCAAATTCCTGCTGTGGCCGTGGGCAATCCAGTCGTGGCAGGCGCTGCTGGCGGTGATGGCCCTGGTGGCGGTGGGTCTGCTGTCCTTCGCCCTGGCCGCCCACCTGCTGCACGCCGCCCGGCTGGGCGAGGTCAAGGCCATGATGCGGCGGCGCAAATAGGCTTCGCTTGCTTTGCCGCCGCCGCCATCGTAAGCACTGAATCCGTGCCGTCCCCATCCGAGAGCGCCATGACCGAGACGCAGCCTTCCTCTTTCCCGTCTTCCGCCCTGGCGCGGCTGCGGGCCGCCGTCCACCCGGCGTGGTGGTGGCTGGCGCCGTTGGCGCTGGGCGTGGTCGCCCTTTACCTGCTGGTGGGCATGGCCCTGGCCCATGTCATCGACGACGATTTCGAGTTCGGTCCCGGTACCGTCGAAAGCAGCCAGAGCCGCGCCGTCGCCATGGCCGCCCGGCTGGTGTTCCGCGAGGTGGACCAGTACAAATGGACCGCCAACGACCCCATCTACCTGCCCAGCTGGTGGCTGGACAACATGCCCAATTTCCAGCAGGGCATCGTCGCCGCCGCCGCCCGCTTCTCGGCGGCGCTGGCCCATGTCAGCGACCACGGCCAGGGGCCGGATTCCAACCTGGAACGCGCCGCCGGTCTGCTGAAATACCCCGGCACGGTGTGGAAGTTCTCGCCCTCGACCTCGTGGGCGCCCACCGCCTCGTCGGAAAAACAGTATCGCAACGCCGCCCGTAATCTGGTGGAGTTCAACCGCGCCCTGGCGGCGGGAGACCCCGGCTTCGACCGCCACGCCGACAGCCTGATCAAGATGGTGGCGATGATCGGCGGCGATCTGGGCGGCATTTCGTCGGATATCGACCGCCATCTGGCGGAAAACCATTCGGCGCTGTTCGACACCAGTGCCGACGACGTGTTCTTCGCCACCAAGGGCAAGGTTTACGCCTATGGCCTGCTGATGCGCGAATTGGGCGGCGATTACGCCCAGGTGCTGACCGATCGCGGGCTGGCGGTGCAATGGCGCCAGATGGTCGAGGCTCTGCGCGCCGCCGCCGCGCTGGAGCCCATGGTGGTGATGAACGGCGCCCCCGACGGCACCTTCATCCCCAGCCATCTGACCGCCCAGGGCTTCTATCTGCTGCGGGCGCGGGCCATCCTGTCGGACATCGCCGACAAGCTGGCGCACTGATCATGGGCGGGCGGCGGCTGGTTCCGGTCCTGGGCCTGCTGCTGTGCGCCCTGTGGCTGCGCCCGGCCGCCGCCGCCGAGCCGCTGGTCGCCGATCTGTCCAAGCATCTGGTGGCCATCACCACCGGTTTCGCCGGAACCGACGTGCTGCTGTTCGGCGCGGTCGAGGAGGTTCCCGGCGGCGGTGACGTGGTGGTGGTGGTGCGCGGCCCCAACCGCGCCGAGATCGTGCGGCGCAAGGCCCGCACCATGGGCGTGTGGATGAATTCCGGGCTGGCCGAGGTGGCCGACGCCCCCAGCTTCTACCGCGTCGCCGCCACCCGGCCGCTGGCCGAGATCGCGCCGCGCCCGGTGCTGGACCGCCACCAGATCGGCCTGGACAGCCTGGACCTCGCCATCCGCCCGCGTGACCGCAAGGCCGACAGCGGCCAGTACCGCGAGGCGCTGCTGCGGCTGAAACAGGCCCAGGGCCTGTACGCGGGCAAGATCGAGGACATCAGCTTCCTCAGCAACCGCCTGTTCCGCACCGACGTGCACTTTCCCGCCAACGTGCCGGTGGGCACCTATCTGGTCGAGGTCTATCTGATGGCGGGCGGCGAGGTGGTCAGCGCCCAGACCACGCCGCTGGTGGTGTCCAAGATCGGCCTGGGCGCCGACCTTTACGATTTCGCCCACCAGTGGGCGGCAATCTACGGTATCATCGCCATCCTTTTGGCCGCCGGGGCAGGCTGGGCCGCCGCCCTGGTCTTCCGCAAGTGACCGTTCCGGGAGGGGAATGATGCCTGCCGACAGCCGTGTCTTCCTGGTGGTGGTGGACGACAGCGAGGAAATGCGCGCCGCCCTGCGTTATGCCTGCGGCCGCGCCCGCCATACCGGCGGCCGCCTCGCCCTGTTGCGGGTGGTGGAACCGGCCGAATTCCAGCATTTCGCCACCATCGGCAACCTGATGCAGGCGGAAGCACGCGAGGAGGCCGAGGAATTACTGGAGCGGCTGGCCGCCGAGGTCAACGACATGTCCGGCCAAGTGCCGGTGCTGTATGTGCGCGAGGGCAATCCCCAGGACGAATTGCTGAAGCTGATCGACGAGGACGGCCAGATTTCCATCCTGGTGCTGGCCGCCGATACCGGCCCGCGCGGTCCCGGCCCGCTGGTCACCGCCCTGACCGGCAAGTTCGTCGGCCGCCTGCGCATTCCGGTGACCATCGTTCCCGGCCACCTGAGCACCGAACAGATCGCGGCAATCACCTAGTAACCCGCTTGGTCTTTCCCTTGACACCCGCTTTGGGAAAGGCCATTTACCTTAATTGACTTCCGCTGCGCGCCACCAATACCCCCCGCGACGCATCAGACGAGGACTTCCATGTTCATCCAGACCGAACCGACCCCCAATCCCTCGACCCTCAAGTTCCTGCCCGGCCGCGAGGTCATGTCCCATGGCACCGCCGACTTCCTGACCAAGGAAGGTTCGGCCAGCTCGCCGCTCGCCACCCGCCTGTTCGGCGTGGACGGCGTCGCCAGCGTGTTCCTGGGCAACGACTTCATCACCGTCGGCAAGGGCGGTGACGTGGATTGGGCGGTGCTGAAGCCGCAGGTCCTGGCGGCCATCATGGACCATTACAATTCCGGCGAGCCGGTGATCGTCCAATCGGCGGCGGCCGAAGGCGGCGAGGCCGATTCCGACGTGGTCAAGCAGATCAAGGAATTGCTGGACACCCGCGTGCGTCCGGCGGTGGCCCAGGACGGCGGCGACATCATCTTCCGCTCGTTCGAGGACGGCATCGTCTATCTGCACCTGCAAGGCGCCTGCTCGGGCTGCCCCAGCTCGACCGCCACGCTGAAGCACGGCATCGAGAACATGCTGAAGTACTACGTGCCGGAAGTGGTTGCGGTGCAAGCCGTCCAGTAAGTTTCTTTCAAATACAAATATCCGGGGAAATGGCGGCCATGGTGCCGCCATTTTCTTTGGTCATGGTCGCTTGGGAAACAGGAGGACAGATGCAGGAAAACAAGTTCGCTTCCACTGTGGGAATCGGCATCGCGGCGGCGGCGGTGATCGGTCTGTACGGCTTGGTGATGGGCGGCGTGCAATCGCCGCTGTGGCGGTCGCTGGTGCGCGGCGAGCCGCTGGGCCTGGAGCGCCGTCTGAGCGCCGAGGAGCAGGACAGCGCCCAGCGCCTGGACGCCGCCTTCGCCCGCATGGGCTATCGGCTGGAGCATATCGCCCAGGGCGCCGCCGTGCCGCCGCTGTTCCTGCCCGCCGTGCCCGGCGATCTGGATGCCCTGCCGGTGGTGGACGACAAGAAACAGGTGTTCCTGCGCGTCATGCTGCCGCTGGTGCTGGTGGTGAACGAGGAAATCGCCGAGGACCGCCGCCGCCTGCAAGCCATGGCCGAGGGCCGCGCCCGCCCCGACGACAGTTGGCTGGGCGAGATCGCCACCCGCTACGGCGCCGAAGGCACGGCCCCCGCCCGCCTGCTGCGCCGGGTCGATACGGTGCCGCCGTCCCTGGCCCTGGCCCAGGCCGCCGAGGAATCCGGCTGGGGCACCTCACGTTTCGTGCGCGAGGCGAACAATCTGTTCGGCCACACCGGCCACGACATCGCCCCGGCGGGCGATCCCGACGGCCAGCGCATGGCGTCCTTCGCCAGCCTGCACGAAGCGGTGCGGGCCTATATCCACAACCTCAACACCCACGCCGCCTATGAACCCATGCGGCAGGCGCGGGCGGCGGCACGGGCGCGGGGCGCCAGCGCCGACGGCCATGCCCTGGCCGGGACCCTGGTCCGTTATTCCGAACGCGGCAGCGCCTATGTGGACACCATCCGCGCCCTGATCCGCGCCAACCATCTGCAAAAGCTGGATCACGCCCGCCTGGACCGTGGCCGCGACAGTTGATACCGGCTATGAAAAAGCCCCCGTCATTCCCGCGCAGGCGGGAATCCATGCGCCCGCTTGCATAATCCTCGCACGCCCCAGCATGGACACCCGCTTTCGCGGGTGTGACGCCAAGGAAGAGGCAGGTCACTCCATACTCTCAACGCCAGGCATAGGCATCCATGGCCATATTGCCGTCCATGCTGCGGTGGATCACCTCGGGCTTGCCGTCCTCGCCCGCGCCCAGGGCGACGAACAGCGGCAGCAGATGGTCGTCCTTGGGATGGGCGAAGGCCGCTTCCGGGGCGCGCGGGCGATAGGCCAGCAAATCTTCGCTGCTGCCCCGCGCCACTTTGTCGGCCATCCAATCGGCGAACAGCAGGCTACGCTGGGTGGCGGTGGAATCGTTGCTGAAATAGGCCCGCAGATTGTGGGTCAGCGCCCCCGAGCCCAGGATCAGCACGCCATCATGGCGCAACGCCGCCAGCTTGCGGCCCAGCAGGTAATGATGGGTGGGGTCCTGATGCGGCTGGATGGATAATTGCGCAACCGGAATGTCCGCGTCGGGCCAGCCCAGCAGCAGCGGCACCCAGGCGCCATGGTCCAGACCATACTCCACCGCTTCGGCCCCGGTCAGCCGCGCCACCAACCCGGCGAGGTCGGGGGCGCCGGGGGCGGGATAGGTCAGGTCGTACAGGTCGGGCGGGAAGCCATGGAAATCATGGATGGTCGGCGGCCGCGCGGCGGCGGACACCAGCGGTTCGGCGGTAGTCCAATGGGCGGACACCGCCAGGATGGCGCGCGGGCGCGGCACCAACCCCGCCAGTTCCCGCAGGAAATCGCGGGCGGGCGATGGTTCCACCAGGGTCATGGGCGAGCCATGGGACACGAACAGGGTCGGCATGAGAGACACGGCAACCTCCTAGGCTGGGAGACAGCATGCCATCCTTCATGCTGCGCCACAGCCCGGCGGTTGGGAAACACTCTGTTGCTTCAGGAACGGCTAAACTGTTTCCGGCGGGCGGCGTAGGGTGTCTGTGGTTCTCACGCCCCACGGAGCATTCCCATCATGAGCGATCCCGTCCAGACCCTGGCCATGAAGGCCGGCGAAACCTATGCCTTCTGCCGCTGTGGCCGTAGCGGCAACCTGCCGTTCTGCGATGGCTCGCATGCCGGAACCGCCACCACCCCCATGGTGTTCAAGCCGACCAGCGACATGAACGCCCGCTTCTGCGCCTGCGGCAAAAGCAAGAAGCCGCCGTTCTGCGACGGCTCGCATCTGGAATAGGGGGGCGTAGCCCCCCTTAAACAGGCTGGGGAAAAACTCGCCGCGCGGCGCTTCCTCCCCTATACCGTCATGGCCGTGCTTGACACGGCCATCCACGCGGCGCAGCAGAAATGTTATTAGAAACAGATGGTTATGCGGACGCGCATGGATGCCCGGATCAAGTCCGGGCATGACGGAAAAAAGTCCTGACAGGTCGCAACGGACTTGTTCCGCAGCCCGTCAGTGCTGCCCGGCGAAGGCGCAGCCGCCGCAACCGCCACCGCCGCCGCCCGGCATACAGGCCGGGGTGGGGGCGGCCGTCTTGGCGACGTTGGGGGCCATGATCGCCTTGGTCACGGCGGTATCGCCGCATTCCGGGCATTTCAGCTCGCCCGCGTCCTTCTTGGAATCGTACTCGCCGGAATTGGAGAACCATTCCTCGAAATGGTGATCGTGCGAGCAGCGCAGGGTGTAGCGGATCATGGTCAAGTCCCGGAGTTAAGACGTCAGGCGGTATAACATATTTATCCCCGCGGCTTCATCAACCCCGCCAGCGGGTGATGCTGCTGCACCAGCCGGGTCTTGGGCTCGTCCAGCACATGGGTGTAGATCTCGGTGGTGGCGATATCGGCATGGCCCAGCAATTCCTGCACCACCCGCAGGTCGGCGCCATGGGCCAGCAGATGGGTGGCGAAGGCGTGGCGCAGCACGTGCGGGCTGAGGCGGCGCGGATCAATGCCCGCCGCCATGCCGATCCGCAGCAGATGCCGGGCAAAGGCCGAACGGGTCAGATGGCCGCTTTTTCCCGGACCGGGAAACAACCAGCGCGAAGCCTTTTTCTTGCCCAGCCGTTCGGCCCGCACCGCCATCCAATCCTTGACCGCCCGCCGCGCCGGGTCGGACAGCGGTACCAGCCGTTCCTTGTCACCCTTGCCGCGCACCACCATCATGTCGGGATCGCGCGCCACCGCCGCATAGGGCAGCCCCACCAGTTCCGACACCCGCAGGCCGGTGGCATACAGCAATTCCAGCAAGGCGGTCATCAGCACGCCCTGCGGCGGCGCCAGGGCACGGGCGGCGGCCAGCAGGGCATCCACATCGGCTTCGCCCAACACCTTGGGCAACACCCGGCCCAGACGCGGGGAATCGATGCGCGAGGTCGGGTCGTCGCGGCGCCAGCCCTCGGCATAGACGAAACCGTAGAACTGCCGCAGGCAGGACAGCCGCCGCGCCTGGGTCCGCGTCGCCATCTCGGCATCGGCCAAGGCCCGCATATAGGCGGACAGGTCGGAAGGACCGGCGGTGGCGATGGCGGCGCCGCGCCGGGTCAGAAACGCATCCAAATCTTCCAGGTCGCGGCGATAGGCGTCGAGCGTGTTGGCCGCGGCGCCACGCTCGACACTCATCATTTCCAGGAAGGCCTCGGCGTGGCGGCTCATGCTGTCATATTGCGTTGATCGTTACCGATCAACGCCGCCCTCAAGCGGCGGGCGAGGCGCCTCCGCGCCTCTTGCCTCCCGCGGCATAAGCCGCGCGGCCCCTTGGGCCTAGCCAAATCCCAATGGACGTCAGTGATCAAGATCATGACGTCCACGCATTGGGATTTGGCATCACACGCCGTTGGCCAGCATGGCCTCGATGGCCAGCCTGCGGGCGGCATCGCCCTGGCCGACCACCGACAGGGCGCTGATGGCCTCGGTCAGGGTGATGGGGTCCACCTTGTCCAGCGGCTGGTCACCCAGACCGGCCAAAGCGGCCAGCAGGGTGGTGCCCAGGCGGGCCTCCAGCGCCGAGCCCTGCAACAGGGCGTACAGCGCGGGCTTGGGGCCGCCCGGCGGCAAGGACAGGGCGTCCAGCCACACCACGTCCGGCAGCTTGGCGCCCAGGGCCGACAGACTGCCCAGCACCACCGCCGTGCGGCGGGCGATGGCCTCGGGCGGCAGGCCGTCCAGGCTGGCGCGCCACGCGGTCAGGCCTTGGGCGGGCAGGGGCTGGCCCGGCGACACCGCCAGCACGGCATTCAGCGGCCACAGCCGTTCCACCGCCTTGGCGGCGGCAGGATCGGTCTTCGCCAGTTCCAGCCACTTGCTGGCATCGCCACGGCCCAGCGCCAGATTGGCGCGGGCAAAGGCCGGGGCATTGGTGATCAGCGCCGGGTCGGGCCGCAGATCGGCCAGCAGGGTGGCGAACACCCGCGCCGCCGATACCGCCTGGCCCTTGGCCGAGGCCAGCTCCAGCGCCTTGGCGACGAAATGGGCGCGGATGACCGGATCGGGCTGGTCGGTGGCGGCGCGGAACAGCAGCGCCTGGGCGCGCGGCCCGGCGGTGTCCGCCTTGGCCAGCGGCGCGCCCAATTCGTCGGGGGCGAAGGTGGCTTCCAGGTACAGCTTGCGCAACTGTTCCGGGGCCATCACGCCCGCCGCCTCGGCCCGCTCGCCCGCCGCCAGCCGCACGTCGAACGGCGTGGCGAAGGACAGGGCGACGGCCTTTGCCACCGCCGGACCGGCCTTGGCGACGGCATCGGCGGGCAGCGGCAGCTTGGCGGCGGCAAAGGCGGCCACATGCAGCGGCGTCGCCTCGTCCAGCTTGATCTTGTCGGCCGGGATCGGCGGCAGGCCCGACAGCACCTCTGCGGCGGCGACGAAGGCGTGGTCCGGGTCCTTGCGGTCGCGCATCAGGTCCAGGCCCAGATTGCCTTCCAGCGTACGGCCCGCCAGGAAATTGCACAGGATGGACAGCTTGGGCAGGCTGTTGTCCTTGGGCGCTTCGTCACAGGCGGCCTTGGTGTTGCCCGCCAACAGCAGCGCATCCAGCTTGGCACGGGCCACCAGCGGCCCGTCCACCGATTGCGGCGCCACGGCGGCCAGGGCCAGCACACCGTCGGCATCGCCCAGGGCGGCCAGACGTTCGGCGCGCAATTCCACCAGCGACGGGCGGTCGCCCTCGACCGCGCCCTCGGGCGGCGGCGCGGCGGTCAGCAGCAGCTTGCGCTCCAGCCCGCGCACCGCCAACGACGCCGGCGCGGCGGGCAGCATCGGGATCAGCTTGCGCGCCACCGGGGCCGAGGTCCCGGCCCACAGGGTGGCGGGAAAGCCGCCGTGATTGGCGTCGAACGCGCCCACCGATTCGCCGTTGGGGGCCTTCAGCTCGTTGACCACCACCCGCGTTTCGCGGTTGGGGTTGGCGGGCTCGGCCATCTCCATGGTATCGGGGTCGAAGGACGACAGCGGGGCCTGGGCGTGCGCGGGCAGCGCGGCGGCCAGGGCGGCGGCGGCCACAAGGCCGGCCGCCAGGGACTTAGCGCGGCAGCTTGTCATCGGGGATCACCTTTTCGACCTTGGCCGAGGGCGGGGGCAGGTCGAACGTGGCAAGGAAGATGCCCCCGCCGACGATAACGGCGAGCACAAGGGCGACCAGCACTGCGGCGATCTTGCTCATGGGTGGATCGAGACCTTCATCATGATTTCTGGACACGCCCGAGCCTGGGCGATAAAAGCGGCAGGGGGCGGCGGCCGGACCCGGTTCCGCCCCGAAAGGCTAGGGTTCGACCATGGCGAAACCAGGGCAGTGTATCGGCGCAGGCCGCGCTGATCAACGGCGGGACCAAGTGTGATGTCACAACAGTCGATCGACGGCATCCTGCAACGGCTTCAACGCCCGATCGTCCTGGTCGGGCTGATGGGGGCGGGAAAGTCGTGCGTGGGCCGTCGGCTGGCGGCGCGCCTGGGCATTGCCTTCACCGATTCCGACGTGGAATTCGAATCCGCCGCGGGCTGCACCATCTCGGAATTCTTCGCGAAATACGGCGAGCCCGCCTTCCGCGAGGGCGAGCGCAAGGTCATCGCCCGGCTGATGGAGGGCGAGCCGCGCGTGCTCGCCACCGGCGGCGGCGCCTTCTGCGATCCCGAAACCCGCGCCCGCATCAAGCAGGACGCCATCTCGGTGTGGATCCGGGCCGACCTTGACCTGCTGGTCAAGCGCACCTCGGGCCGTGACCACCGGCCGCTGCTGAAAACCGGCGACCCGCGCGAAATCCTGTCGCGCCTGATAGACGCGCGCTATCCCCTTTACGCCGAGGCCGACATCACCGTCGACACCACCGACGAACCGCCCGAAGTGACGGTCGCCAAGGTGCTGGACGAGCTGGCCCGTACTCTGGAGCAACAGGCATGACCATCGAGACGCTGTCCGTCGCCCTGGCGGAGCGCAGCTACGACATCCACATCGGCCCCGGTCTGATCGACCGCGCGGGCGAGCTGATGCTGCCGGTGATGCGCGGCAAGCGGGCCTTTGTGGTGACCGACGATTCGGTGGCGCCGCTGTATCTGAACCGTGTGCTGGCCGCCCTGTCGCGCGAAGGCATCGACCATCTGCATACCGTGCTGCCCCATGGCGAGAGCACCAAGGACTTCCCCCATCTGGAAGCCCTGGTGGACGCCATGCTGGAAGCGCGCTGCGAGCGGTCCACCATGGTGGTCGCCCTGGGCGGCGGCGTGGTCGGCGACCTGACCGGCTTCGCCGCCTCGATCCTGCAACGCGGCCTGGATTTCGTGCAGGTGCCCACCACCCTGCTGGCCCAGGTGGACAGCAGCGTCGGCGGCAAGACCGGCATCAACACCCGCCACGGCAAGAATCTGGTGGGCGCCTTCCACCAGCCGCGTCTGGTGCTGGCCGACACCTCGGCCCTGACCTCGCTGCCGCGCCGTCAGGTGCTGGCCGGCTATGCCGAGGTGGTCAAGTATGGCTGCATCGACGAGCCGGAATTCTTTTCCTGGCTTGAGGAAAACGGCTTTCAGGTCATCGTCGGCGAGGAAAAGGCCCGCCGCCACGCGGTGGCCGTCAGCTGCCGCGCCAAGGCCCGCATCGTCGCCGAGGACGAGCGCGAGGGCGGCGTGCGCGCCCTGCTGAACCTGGGCCACACCTTCGGCCACGCGCTGGAGGCCGAGACCGGCTTCGGCGGCGAGTTGCTGCACGGCGAGGCGGTGGCCATCGGCATGGTCATGGCCTTCCGCCTGTCGGCCCGCCTGGGCCTGGCCCCGGCCGAGGACGCCGCCCGCCTGGAACGCCATCTGGCCAAGGTCGGCCTGCCCACCGGCCTGAACCGCAACCGCGCCTGGGACGTGGACCGCCTGCTGCACCACATGGCGGGCGACAAGAAGGTCAAGGACGGCAAGGTGACTTTCGTCCTGGCGCGCGGCATCGGCCAAAGCTTCCTGACCCGCGACGTGCCGGAGCAGGCATTGCGCGAGATGTTGCAGGACTTCGCCAAGGTGTGATGCCGGGGGCAAGCAGAGGCCGGGGGAAGCCATGATCGTTGAAATCGCCACCATCGTCGTGCTGCTGCTGCTGCTGGGCTTCTTCGCCGGTTCGGAAACCGCGCTGACGGTCGCCTCCAAGCCGCTCATGCACCATATGGAGAAGGAAGGCGATCCGCGCGCCGCCGTGGTCAACCGCCTGCATGACAAGAAGGAACGGCTGCTGGGCTCGATCCTGCTCGGCAACACCCTGGTGCACATCTTCGCCTCGGCCATGGCGACCAGCGTCGCCATCGCCCTGTTCGGCGACGCGGGCGTGGTCTACGCCACCGGCGTGATGACCGTGGTGGTGCTGGTCTTCTGCGAGATCCTGCCCAAGACCTTCGCCATCCAGCACGCCAACAAGGCTGCGCTGTTCATCGCGCCGCTGATGCGAGTGTTCGTGGCGGTGTTCGGCCCGACCATCCATGCCATCCACCTGTTCGTGGACGGGCTGCTGCGGCTGTTCGGAGCGCGGGCGGCGCGCGAGACCGACATCGAGGCGGCGCTGGCCGAACTGCGCGGCGCCATCGAGGTGCACGCCGCCGAGGAAGAGGTCGAGGAAGAGCGCAAGATGCTGCGCTCGATCCTGGATTTGGACAATGTGGGGGTCAGCGACGTCATGACCCACCGCAAGGCGGTGGCGACCATCGATGCCGGATTACCACCCGCCGAGATCGTCGATCAGATCCTGAAAAGCACCTTCACCCGCATCCCGCTGTGGCGCGACAACCCCGACAACATCGTCGGCGTGGTCCACGTCAAGGACGTGCTGCGCGCCGTGCGCGCCCTGGGCGCCGAGCTGGACAGGCTGGACGTGGTCGAACTGGCCTCGGTGCCGTGGTTCATCCCCGATTCCACCACGCTTCTGGAACAGCTGACGGCGTTCCGCAAGCGGCGCGAACACTTCGCCATGGTGGTGGACGAATACGGCGCGCTGCTGGGCATCGTCACCCTGGAAGACATCCTGGAAGAGATCGTCGGCGACATCTCGGACGAGCACGACGTGGCGGTGGCCGGGGTCAAGCCGCAGACCAACGGTTCATTCGTGGTGGACGGCACCGTGACCATCCGCGACCTGAACCGCGAATTCGACTGGCGCCTGCCCGACGAACAGGCCGCCACCATCGCCGGTCTGCTGCTGCACGAAAGCCGCCAGATTCCGGCGGTGGGGCAGGTGTTCCGCTTCTTCGGCTTCCGCTTCGAGGTGCTGCGCCGTCACCGCAACCAGATCACCTCGATCCGCATCACGCCCCCGGCCCTGGGGCCGGTGGCCGAGGAAGATTGAGGGCCGTTGCGCACATCGGTACTCCGGTCGTATAATCGCCGGATGCGACCGAAAATTGTACCCGACGTTGTCTCCCCCGGCGAAGTCCTCAGCCTGCCGCCCCAGGCCAGCGTGCGCGAGGCATCGCGGCTGATGGCCTCGGCCAATGTCGCCGCGCTGCTGGTGGCCGAGGACGGGCATATGCTGGGCATCGTCACCGAGCGCGACGTCAGCGCCCGCGTCGTCGCCGCCGGGCTGGACCCCGACACCACGCCGCTATCCGGGGTGATGACGCCCAAGCCGCGTTCACTGGCCCCCGACGATTCCATTTCCGAAGCGCTGGAGCTGATGCGCCGCCATTCCTTCCGCCACCTGCCGGTGGTGGACGATGGCGGCAAGGCCATCGCCATGGTCTCGGTGCGCGATCTCTACGCGGTGGTGCAGAACCAGCTGGAGAACGACATCATGACCCGCGATGCCTGGATCATGGGCGTGGCCGACGCTTGGGGCGAAGGGATTTCGGACGGCGCGTAGGCGCCGTCCTCAGGGGGGCGAGGGCATTTCGGACGGCGCTTAGGGGCACCGCCCTCCGCCTCAGGCCGCCTCTTCCGGGGTCTGAGTGGTCAGTTGCAGCGCATGGACCGGCCCGGCCAGTTCGTCGGCCAGCACGGTGTTGACCATGCGGTGGCGTTCCACCCGTGACTTGCCCGCGAAGGCGGCGGAAACCACGCGCACGCTGAAATGGCTTTCACCGCCCGGCCGGTGTCCGGCATGACCGGCATGGCGGCCGGAATCGTCCACCACCTCCAGCCGGGTGGGGGCCAGGGCCTCGGTCAGCTTGCGCTCGATGGCGGCGCGCACCTGCATGGGGAATTCCTTTCGCGAAAAACAATCCGAACCCAGGTGGGGGCGGGACAGCCTTCCGTCAAGGGCGGAATTTCGCCCCTGCCGCCTTGCCTCCGCCGCCGCGAGCCCCCATTATTGCGCCATCATGAAGGCAAGCGGTTTCCGGCGCTCCTGGCACATTCCCCATGACGAGCCCCCCACGCAGCAAATACGGCGATGCGATCATCCCGGTTGCATGGCCGAGGGCGAGTACCGGGCGCCCAAGGACCGCAACCGTCTGAACGACTATTTCTGGTTCTGCCTGGAGCACGTGCGCGCCTACAACGCCTCGTGGGATTTCTATCGCGGCATGAGCCAGGACCAGATCGAGGACGAAATCCGCCGCTCGACCACCTGGCAGCGCGAGACCTGGCCGCTGGGCGCCAAGACCGGCAACCGCCGTTTCAATTTCGGCATCCACGACCCGTTCGGCGTGTTCGACGAGGACGCGGTCAAGGAACAGAACGCCAAGGCGCGCATGGAAACGCCGGAACAGGCCGCCATGCGTGTGATGGAGCTTGACGGGCCGCTGACGCTCGCCACACTCAAGAAGCGCTATAAACAACTGGTGAAGCGCCACCACCCGGATTTGCACGGCGGCGACAAGGCCGCCGAAGAGAAGTTCAAGGAAATCAACCAGGCCTACACCACGCTGCTTGCCAGCCTGAACGCATGAGGAGCCGGGCCGACGCCCGGAGATCAAGGATCGCCATGACCGCCAGCACCCAGAGCCCGCTCGCCTCGGACCACCCGCTCGCCCAGCCCGACATCGAACTGGACGTGCGCGAAACCTTCGGCATCGACGTCGATATGAAGGTGCCCGCCTTCAGCCAGGGCTCGGAACATGTGCCGGAAAAGGACCCGGCCTACCGGTTCGACCGCGACACCACCCTGGCCATCCTGGCCGGCTTCGCCTTCAACCGCCGCGTCATGGTCCAGGGCTATCACGGCACCGGCAAGTCCACCCATATCGAGCAGGTGGCGGCGCGCCTGAACTGGCCGTGCATCCGCGTCAACCTGGACAGCCACGTCAGCCGCATCGACCTGATCGGCAAGGACGCCATCGTGCTGAAGGACGGCAAGCAGGTCACGGAATTCCGCGAGGGCATTCTGCCGTGGGCCTTGCAGCACCCCTGCGCCCTGGTGTTCGACGAATACGACGCCGGCCGCCCCGACGTGATGTTCGTCATCCAGCGCGTGCTGGAGGTCGAGGGCAAGCTGACCCTGCTGGACCAGAACCGGGTCATCCGCCCCCATTCCGCCTTCCGCCTGTTCGCCACCGCCAACACCGTGGGCCTGGGCGACACCACCGGCCTGTATCACGGCACCCAGCAGATCAACCAGGGCCAGATGGACCGCTGGAACATCGTCGCCACCCTGAACTACCTGGAGCACGATGCCGAGGTGAACATCGTCACCGCCAAGCTGCCCGCCTATCAGGACGATGCCGGGCGCAAGCTGATCGGCCAGATGGTGTCGCTGGCCGATCTGACCCGCCAGGGCTTCATGAACGGCGACATCTCGACGGTGATGAGCCCGCGCACGGTCATCACCTGGGCCGAGAACGCCAAGATTTTCGGCGATGTCGCCTTCGCCTTCCGCGTCACCTTCCTGAACAAGTGCGACGAGGTCGAACGGCCGGTGCTGGCGGAATACTACCAGCGCTGCTTCAACCAGGAACTGCCCGAGACCCCGGCGCGGGTGATGATGTAGGAAACGTATCTTGGCCGTTCCCCCCAACGCCCCGGCGGCGCACATTACGGCGGCCCCCCGCCGTGACGAGACGCCCGCCGATCTGATGAAGCGCTGCACCACGGCGGTGCTGCGCGCCGTCGCCGGACGCGCCGATCTGGACGTGTCCTACGGCACCGGCGCCGCCGCCGTGCGCGGCGCCGAGGTGCGGCTGCCCGCGCCGCCGCGCAACGTCACCGCCTCCGATCTGGTGCGGCTGCGCGGCACCGCCGACGCGGTCGGCCTGCGTTACCGCTACCACACCGAGGCGCTGCACGCCGGGCGCATGCCGCCCGGCACCGAGGCGCGCCGCGTCTACGAAGCGGTGGAACAGGCGCGTATCGAGGCGCTGGGGGCGCGGCGCATGGCGGGCACCGCCGCCAACATCGCCGCCGTGCTGGAGCAAAAGGCGCGGGCCGAGGGGCTGGACCGCGTCACCAAGCGCGACGAGGTGCCGCTGGCCGAGGCCATGCGCTTCCTGGCGCGCGAGCATTTCACCGGCGAGAAGCCGCCACCCTCGGCCCAGCGCGCCGTCGATCTGTGGCGGCCCTATATCGAGGGCAAGGCCGGGCTGCGGCTGGATGCCCTGCGCGAGCTGATCGGCGACGAGAGCAATTTCGTCGGCGGCCTGCGTGACCTGCTGAGCGAGCTGGAGCTGTTCGCGCCGTCGGAACTGGAGGACCAGGACGACAGCGAGGAAAGCCAGGAACAGGGCCAGCAGGCCGACGAGGGCGAGTCCCAGGGCGAGAAGGAAAGCCAGCAGGACGACAGCCAGCAAGGCGGCCAAAGCCAGGCCGAACCCAAGGCGGCGCCCGGTTCCGCCGAGGGCGAAAGCCAGCAGGACGGCCTGGACAGCGGCGAGGAAATGGAAGTGGACGGCGCCGGAACCGAGGAGCCGGGCGGCCCCTCGCGCTCGCGCCCCAATTTCGAGCCCCGCCCCGGCGAGCACGGCGAAAAGCCCTATCACCCCTATACCAAGAACTTCGACGAGGTGGTGCTGGCCGAGGAATTGTGCGAGCCCGAGGAATTGACCCGGCTGCGCGCCCAATTGGACCAGCAGATGGCCCATTTGCAGGGCGTGGTCGCCAAGCTGGCCAACCGCCTGCAACGCAAGCTGATGGCCCAGCAGACCCGGTCATGGGCCTTCGACCTGGAGGAAGGCATCCTGGACAGCGGCCGTCTGGCCCGCGTGGTCGCCAACCCCACCCATTCGCTGTCGTTCAAGATCGAGAACGAGACCGATTTCCGCGACACCGTGGTCACGCTGCTGATCGACAATTCCGGCTCCATGCGCGGCCGCCCCATCAGCGTCGCCGCCATGAGCGCCGAAATCCTGGCCCGCACCCTGGAACGCTGCGCCGTCAAGGTCGAGGTGCTGGGCTTCACCACCCGCGCCTGGAAGGGCGGCCAGTCGCGCGACAAGTGGCTGCAGGACGGCAAGCCGGCCCAACCCGGCCGCCTGAACGATCTGCGTCACATCGTCTACAAGGCCGCCGACGCGCCGTGGCGCCGCTCCCGGCGCAACATGGGCCTGATGCTGCGCGAAGGCATCCTGAAGGAGAACATCGACGGCGAGGCGCTGCTGTGGGCCCATGACCGCTTGCTGGCGCGGTCGGAGCAGCGGCGCATCCTGATCGTCATTTCCGACGGCGCCCCGGTGGACGATTCCACCTTGTCGGTCAACCCCGGCAATTACCTGGAAAAGCACCTGCGCGACGTCATCGAATACGTGGAAACACGGTCGCCGGTGGAACTGATCGCCATCGGCATCGGCCACGACGTCACCCGCTATTACCGCCGCGCCGTGACCATCATGGACGCCGAGGAACTGGGCGGCACGGTCCTGCGCCAGCTGACCGCCCTGTTCGACGAAACCGAGGTCAAGCCGGTCCGCTAACGGACCGGCTTGACCCTTTCGTTAGTCCCCGATGGTGGACGTGCGCTTGGTGTCGCGCATGAACACATACACCAGCAGCGACATTGCGATGCAGCCGGTCAGGTAGGTGTAGAACCAGCTTTCGTGACCGATGGACTTGAAATACAGCGCCACGCTTTCGGCGCTGCCGCCGAAGATGGACACGGTCAGGGCATAGGGCAGGCCGACGCCGGTGGCGCGCACGCCCGCCGGAAACAGTTCCGCCTTCACCACGGCGTTGATCGAGGTATAGCAGCTGACGATGGCCCAGGCGGCGGCGATCAGGAAGAAGGCGGTCCACGCGCTGTGGGTTTCGCGCAGCGCGGTCAGCAGCGGAATGGTGAAGACGGTGCCCAGCAGGCCGAAGGCGATCAGCAGCCATTTGCGGCCGATCCGGTCGGAAATGGCGCCGTAGATGGGTTGCAGCACCAACGCGAACACCAGCGACCCGGCGGTGACCATGGTGGTCTCGATGTCGTTCAGCTTGACCGACAGCCGCAGGAATTTCTGCATGTAGGTGGTGTAGGTGTAGAAGGCGGCGGTGCCGCCCATGGTCAGGCCGATGACCAGCGCCACTTCGCGCGGATAGCGGAACAGCTCGCGCAGCGAGCTTTCGGAACGGCGGGTCCTCTGCGCCGCCTTGAACGAATCGGTTTCATGCAGGTTGCGGCGCATCACCGTGGCGAAGATGGCCAGCACGCCGCCGATGGCGAAGGGAATGCGCCAGCCCCATTCGCGCAATTGCTCGGGCGTCAGCAGCCATTGCTGCAACACCAGCAGCACCATGATGGCGCACAACTGGCCGCCGATCAGGGTGACGTACTGGAAACTGGAATAGAAGCCGCGGTTCTTCTGGTCGGCGACCTCGCTCAGATAGGTGGCGCTAGTGCCGTATTCACCGCCCAGGCTGAGGCCCTGCAACACGCGGGCGGCGGCCAGGATGACCGGCGCGGCGAAGCCGATGGTGGAATAGGTGGGGGTGACGGCGATCACCAGCGAGCCCAGGCACATCAGCATGACCGAGATGGTCAGCGACACCCGGCGGCCGTGACGGTCGGCGATATGGCCGAACAGCCAGCCGCCCAGCGGCCGCGCCAGGAAACCGGCGGCGAACAGCACGGCGGCGTTTAGCTGCTGCACCAGCTCGTCGCCTTCGGGGAAGAACGATTTGGCGAAATACAGCGCGAAGGCGGCGTAGGCGTAGAAATCGTAATATTCGACCAGATTGCCGACCGAGCCGATGAAGATCGCCTTGAGGCGGCGGCGCATGTCGGCGGCGCCGGACAGCGTGGGAATGGCGGTGCCGTCCACGGTGGCGGCGGCGGATGACGGTTCCATGGGTATTCCTCCCGGTATTTTATCTGGAGGGCGCCAAGGCAAGGACGATGCCACACGGCAAAGCCAGGATTTCCGCCAGTCTGTTGCGCGCCATCGGCGGAATTCCGCCGATCCTCGCCGGGATTCGGCAGGAATCCGCCGACCTCATTTCGGCAGGAAGCGGGTGCGGTCGATGGCGTAGCGGGCCATCTTTTCGTTCAGGGTGCGACGCGGCAACTCCAGCAGGGCCATGACGCGGACGACATCGCCCTGGGCGGCGGCGAAGGCGGCTTCGATGGTGCGGCGTTCGTAATCGGCCACCAGCGCCGCCAGCGACAGACCTGGCGGCGGCGTCTCGGCCACGGCCGCAACGGCGGCGCCGGGCAGGGTGACGCCGCCCACCCCCAGGGCGAAGCGTTCGGCGGCATTGCGCAATTCCCGCACATTGCCGGGCCAGGAATGGGCCAGCAGCCGGGCGGTGTCGCCATCGCCCAACGGGCGCGGATCGCGGCCATGGCGGCGCGCTGTTTCGGCAGCGAAATATTCGAACAGCAGCACGATGTCCTCGCGCCGCCGACGCAGCGGCGGGATGTGCAGCTCGGCGACATTCAGGCGGTAATACAGATCCTCGCGGAAGCCGCCGCCGCGCACCGCCTCCAGCAGATCCAGCTTGGCGGCGGCCACCACCCGCAGATCCACCGGGATCGAGGCATGCGAGCCCAACCGCTCGATCACCCGTTCCTGCAGCGCCCGCAGCACCTTGACCTGCAAGGCGGCGGGCATGCTTTCGATCTCGTCCAGGAAGACGGTGCCGCCATCGGCATGTTCCAGCTTGCCCGGGCGGCGGCCGGTGGCGCCGGTGAAGGCCCCGGCCTCGTGGCCGAAGAACTCGCTTTCGAACATGGTTTCCGGGATGGCGCCGCAATTGACCGCCACGAAGGGCCGCGCCGCGCGCGGGCCGAAATCGTGCAGGCAGCGCGCCACCAATTCCTTGCCGGTGCCGGTCTCGCCCCGGATCACCACGTTCAGCGGCGTCGCCGCCAACTCCAGGATTTCGCCGCGCAGCCGCTGCATGGCCGCCGAGGTGCCCAGCAGCCGCGCCGCGATGCCGCCGTCGCCAGCCCCGGCACGGACGCGCAGACGGCGGTTTTCCAGCACCAGGGCGCGCTTTTCCAGGGCGCGGCGGATGATGTCCACCAGCCGTTCCGGCACGAAGGGTTTCTCGATGAAATCATAGGCGCCCTGGCGCATGGCCTCGACCGCCATGGCCACGTCGCCGTGGCCGGTGACCAGAACCACCGGCAGATCGCGGTCCACCGCCATGGCGTGGCCCAGCACGTCCAGCCCGCCCAAACGCGGCATGCGCACGTCGCTGACCACGATGCCGGGAAAATCCGGGCTCAGGCGCGGCAAGGCCGCCTCGGCCTCGGCGAAGAGTTCGACCCGCAGCCCGGCCAGTTCCAGCCATTGCCCGACCGCCACACGGACCGGCATCTCGTCGTCGATGAACAGAACGTCAGCCATGGTCCGGCGCCTTGGGCAATTGCACGACGAAGACGGCGCCGCCGCCCGCCGGGCTTTCGGCCCGGATGGCGCCGCCGAAGTCCCGCACGATGCCATAGGACAGCGACAGGCCCAAGCCCAAGCCCTGCCCCACCTCCTTGGTGGTGAAGAACGGATCGAACAGGCGGTCGCGGTCCTGGGGGGCGATGCCCGGCCCGCTATCGGCGATACGCAGCAGCCAGTCGCTGCCCGCATCCTCCAGCGTCACGCTCAGGCGGCGCTCGGCGCACTCCTTCATGGCGTCGGCGGCGTTGCGCAGCAGATTGACCAGCACCTGTTCCAGCCGGATGGAATCGCCCAGCATGCGGCAGCCGGGCGGCACGGCGCGCACCAGCGTGATATCCGCCTGACGCAAGGCGGGGTCCAGCAGCAGCAGGGCACGGTCCAGGGATTGGGCGATGTCCACCGCCTCGCGCCGTTGCGGTGCCTTGCGGGCGAAGGTTTTCAGATGGCCGGTGATCTCGGCCATGCGCCCGGCCAGATCGCCGATCATCGCCAGATTGCCCAGCACCTTGGCGGTGTCGCCCCGTTCGACGAACACCCGCGTGCTGGCCAGGAAGGTCTGGATGGCGGCCAACGGCTGGTTGACCTCGTGCGCCAGGGCGGCGGACATCTGGCCCAGCGCCGCCATCTTGCCCGCATGGATCAGTTCTTCCTGGGCACTGCGCAGTTCGCGGGTGCGGTCCTCGACCATGCGTTCCAGCTCGGCCCGCGTGCGGCGCTCGGCACGGCGGCGCAATTGCCGCTGGCGCAGGGCCAGCAGCAGCAGGCCCAGGGCGAAGGTGGCGGCGGTGGCGGTGGCGACCACGTCGCGCTGGCGCTGCGCCACCGGCTTGAGGTCGCTGAAATAATGCAGGGTCCAGCCGTCCTGGGCCAGCGGCCGCGACTGCATCAGCAGGTCGCGGCCCTGAAGGCGGACGATGACGGCGCCGTCGCCGCGCCGCTCACGCTCGCGCAGGTCCAGGCGGTGCAGGGCGATCCCGGCATATTGCCGGGTCACCGCCAGTTCGGCGGTCAATTCCGGGCCGGGATCGGCCAGGGTGCCGTATTTCCATTCCGGGCGGCTGGACAGGATCGCCACATGGTGGGCGTCGCTGACCATCACCCCTTCGCCGCCCCGGCTCCAGTCCCGTTCCAGCGGTTCCAGGTCGATCTTGACCACCGGCATGCCGATGACCCGTCCGGCTTCGGTCAGGCCGCGCGACAGGAAATAGCCCGGCTGCTGGGTGGTGACGCCGACGCCGAACCAGCGGCCGGGACCACCCTCCAGCGCCTGCTGGTAATAGGGGCGGAAATCGTAGGTATGGCCGACGAAGCTGCCCGGCTGGTCCCAATTGCTGGCGGCCACCGTCAACCCAGCGGCGTTCATCAGGTACAGCGCCGCCGACCCGGCATCGGCATTGGTGGCGGCCAGCTTGCGGTTGACCCGCTCGGTCAGGCCCGGCGGGCGCGGCCCGGCCAGCAGGGCGCGGATGTCGTCGTCACGGGCCAGAACGGCAGGCAAATAGGCATATTTCTCGATGGCATTGGACAGGGTCCCGGCATACAGCTCCAGCCGTTGCCGCCCCTCGGCCTCCAGCGCCTCAAGGCCGGAATCGCGCACGCGCTGGCCCAGATGCCACACCGCCAGCGCGGCCACCAGCGCCGCCACCACGGCGCGGCCGTGGTGCGGACGAAGGAACGGGCGAAGGAAGGCGGCGGCACGCATGCCGCCAGTGTAGCATCAGTCGTCGAGGATCGAGATATAGGCCCAGATGTTCTTCCAATCCTCGGCGCTCTTGGGCCGCATCAGCTCGTCCACGTCCTCGTGCTTGCGCTGGCCCTTGAGGAACAGGTCGATCTGCGCCCGCAGGTATTTCATGTGCTGCTGGGCCAGCGGCGGCTTCTTGACGCGGCCCTGGCCGTCGCGGCCGTGGCATTCCATGCAATCGGCGTCGAACAGCTTCTTGCCCGCTGCGGCATCGCCCGGCTCGCGCGGGATCTGCACCGCCTGCTTGGCCAGCTTGAGGCGCTCGAAGGCATCCATGGGCACGTCGTCCGACGGCGGATGCTTGGGCGGCTTGATGGAGGCCAGATAATACGAGACGTCCAGCACGTCCTTTTCCGGCAACTCGCGGTCGTTGGCATAGGGGATCATGGGGATGTTCTCGCGCGCCCGCGATTTGAAGGCGCGCAATTGCTCGGCCAGATACTCGGGATGCAGGCCCGAGATGCGCGGATAGACGCCGCCGCCGCCGCCTTCGCCGAACTCGCCATGGCAGGCGGCGCAGGTCCGCATGATCTCGTGGCCCTGATCGGCATCATAGGTCCAGGTCTTGCCGTTGGGCAGGGTCACCGGCGCCGGCTTTTCCTGGGCGGCAGCGCCGGCCATCGTCACACCCGTCAGCACCAAGGCCAACACCCACGCGCGCATATTTCCTCCGCTTGGCTGGATCGTCATTGCCTTGACTTGTGACAGGCGGGGACGGAGGCCGCTTTGAGCGCGGTCAAGAGCGGCTTCGGATGACCGAAGCCCGGCGGGTCAGTTCGGCGGCATCGGGCACGCGCACGGTAGAGCCCTCGAAACGCAGCAGGCCGTCGGCCTCGATGCCGCGCAGCACGCGGGAAAAGGTCTCGCGCGCGATGCCCGCCATGGCGGCGATGTCCGAGCGCAGGATGGGCAGGGCGATATCCAGACCGCCATCGGGCCGGGCCGTGCCGAAGCCCTGGGCCAGTTGCGCCAGCAGCAGGATCAGACGGTCGCGCACCGACAGCCGCATCTGCGCCAGCACCGCGTCCTCGGCATATGTCAGCTCGTGCGCCACATGCAGGGCGAAGGCCCGTTCCAGCGAGCGGTTGCCGCAGAACGCCAACTCGGCGGCATCGGCGGGAATGCGGCAGACCACGCAATCGGTGGCGCACAAGGCGGTGACCGAATGGGCAGAGCGGGCGGCGAAGGCGCGGAAGCCCAGGGTGGCGGTGGGGGTGACCAGCCGGGTGATGACGCTGTTGCCGTCATGATCGCCCTTGCGCAGCACCACCACCCCCGACAGCAGCCGGAACAAAGCGGTGACGCCATCGCCTTCGTGGAACAGCACGGCGCCCTTGTCCAGCGGCCGGATGGTCTTGCGGCTGTCCAGGGTGCGGGCGGTGCCCTCGGGGGCGCGGTCCCAGGTCTCGGGCGACACCAGGCCGCAGGTGCGGCAGGTCAGGGCGCACAGACGCTCAGGGCTGCTCATGACACATGCCCCGCCAGCCGCGCCAATTCGGCCTGGAAGCGTTTCTGGCTGGGGATCAGCACATGGCGGCGGGTGAAATGGGCCAGCCCGTCCTCGGCCAGGGTACGGATGCAGCGCGACACCGTTTCCGGGTTCATGCCCGCCAGCGCCCCCATGTCGCGGCGGCTGATGGGCGTTGCCACCAACAACCCGTCGCCATCGCCCACCGGGCGGCCGAACGGCTCAGCCAGATGGCCCAACAGCAGCACCAGGCGGTCGCGCACCCCCAGCGTCGCCATGCGCAGCATGCGGTCCTGGGCGGCGGCCAGTTCGTCGGCCATGTGGCGGAAGAACACGCCTTCCAGGGTGCGGCTGGCCGCCATGGCGCCCTCGGCGGTGGCGGCGGGAAACGAGCAGACCAGGGCACGGGTGGCGCATTGCGCCGACACCGCGTGGCGGCCGCCGTCCAGCAGACCGCGAAAGCCCAACGTGGTGCCGGGAACCGCCAGATGCACCGCCACCGGCTCGCCGGAACCGTCGTCGCGGCTGATCAGCACCGCGCCCTCGATCAGCGCGAACAGATGTTCGGCGGGCTCGCCCTGGCGGAACAGCCACGCGCCGCGCGGCCGGTAGTGCACAATGCGGGCGGTCTCCAGTTGGGCGGCATGCTCCTCGGCGCCGGTCCAGGATTGCGGGCCGACGATGGGACAACAGCGGCAGGAATGGGGCGCCGGGGCCTCGCCGCGCCCGGCGCACGAAGTGGATGCGGCCATGGAACCCCCGTGCAACATGCGGGCACTATGCCAGCGCCGCCGGGAGCGGGCGTGACCTGGATCAAGTTCGCAGGGCGCTTCACATTTGCGGCGCGGCATTCTAGGCTGACCTCATGCCCGAGCTTCCCGAAGTCGAGACCGTCGCCCGAGGGCTGGCCGCCGTGTGGGAGGGCCGCACCCTGGCCCGAATCACCTGCCGCCGCCCCGATCTGCGCAAACCCCTGCCGCCGGATTTCGCCCGGCGCCTGGAAGGCCGCGTCATCCACACAGTCGGCCGCCGCGCCAAGTACCTGCTGGTGCGGCTGGACGGCGGATTGGTGATGCTGGGCCATCTCGGCATGTCGGGCCGCATGGTCATCACCCGTGGCCGCAACGAACCGCCGGGGCCGCACGACCATGTGGAATTCGTCACCGCCGACGGCACCACCGTGACCTATTGCGACCCCCGCCGCTTCGGCCTGCTGGATCTGTGCGACGCCGACCGGCTGGACAGCCACCCACTGCTGGCCGGGCTGGGACCGGAGCCGCTGGACGATTCCTTTACCGACAGCGTGCTGGCCGAACGGCTGGCCGGGCGGGCGACGCCCATCAAGGCGGCGCTGCTGGACCAGAAGATCGTCGCCGGGCTGGGCAACATCTATGTGTCGGAAAGCCTGTTCCGGTCGGGCATCCTGCCGACCCGCGCGGCGGCATCCCTGACGCGCGCGGAAATCGCCCTGCTGATTCCGGCCATCAAGGACGTGCTGCGCGCCGCCATCGCGGCGGGCGGATCGTCACTCAAGGATCATGTGCAGCCGACCGGCGAGCTGGGATACTTCCAGCATTCCTTCGCCGTCTACGACCGCGAGGGACAGAAATGCCCGGATTGCACCTGCGACACCGCCCGCACCGGCGGCGTGCAGCGCATCGTCCAGGCCGGGCGGTCCACTTTCTACTGTGCGTCGAAACAGCGTTGATGCTATAGCCCAGGGTGCCATGCGGACCATCTTCACACTCTTCATCGCCCTCACACTGGGGCTCGGCTGGGGCCTGGACGCCCGGGCCGAGGGATTCCTCGGCGTGTATGAGGACCTGCCGCTCGCACCCGGTCTGACCGAGGTGGAGGGCTCGGGCCTGTCCTTCGACAGTCCCGGCGGCCGGATCATCGAGGGCTATGCAAAAGGAGCGGTCAAAGCCGCCGAGATCCTGAAATTCTATGCCGCCACACTGCCCCAATTGGGGTGGACGCGCGAATCCGACACCCAATACCGCCGCGAGGCGGAGGTGCTGCAACTCAGCACCGAGGCGGATGGCCGCGCGCTGGTGGTCCATTTCACCATTTCTCCGGAATGACCGGATAGGGGAGACCCACTGATGCCGTTCGAGAACATTATCGTCGAAACCCGTGGCCAAGTCGGCCTGATCACCCTGAACCGCCCCAAGGCGCTGAACGCCCTGTGCGCCGCCCTGATCCGCGAGCTGGGTCAGGCCCTGGACGCCTTCGAGGCCGATGCCGAGATCGGCGCCATCGTGCTGACCGGTTCGGAAAAGGCCTTCGCCGCCGGTGCCGACATCAAGGAAATGGCCTCCAAATCCTACATGGACGCCTATCTGGAAGATTTCATCACCAACGGCTGGGAACGCGTCACCAAGTGCCGCAAGCCGGTGATCGCCGCCGTGGCCGGGTACGCCCTGGGCGGCGGCTGTGAAATGGCCATGATGTGCGACTTCATCCTGGCCGCCGACAACGCCAAGTTCGGCCAGCCGGAAATCACCATCGGCACCATCCCCGGCGCCGGCGGCACCCAGCGCCTGACCCGCGCCGTCGGCAAGTCCAAGGCCATGGAAATGGTGCTGACCGGCCGCATGATGGACGCCGCCGAGGCCGAGCGCGCCGGTCTGGTGTCGCGCATCGTCCCGGTCGCCGATTTGCTGGAAGAAGCGCTGAAGGTGGCCGAGCGCATCGCCTCCATGTCGCGCCCCATCGTGTACATGGCCAAGGAAGCGGTGAACGCCGCCTTCGAGACCACCCTGGCCCAGGGCGTGCACCTGGAACGCCGCCTGTTCCAGTCGGCCTTCGCCAGCGAGGACCAGAAGGAAGGCATGGCCGCCTTCGCCGAAAAGCGCAGCCCGGCCTTCAAGAACCGCTGAGACAGCGCCCATGGAAAAGCCCCGCCGGTTCCGGCGGGGCTTTTTTCATGCTCCTCCCCCAGCATGCCGGGCGAGGGAGGGAGGTCACCCCTTAAAACAGACGGCGACCAGTTTGCGGAAGGCGTCGGCGCGGTGGCTGATCTCGTGCTTGGCCGTGGGGTCCATCTCGCCGAAGGTCTCGGCGCGGCCCTGCGGCTGGAACATGGGATCGTAGCCGAAGCCATGGCCGCCGCGCGGCGGCCACACCATCTCGCCCTCGACCACGCCCTCGAAGGTCTCGCACTGGCCGTCGGGCCAGGCCAGCGCCAGGGCGCAGACGAAACGGCCGCGCCGGTCCGGGCTGGCGCCCATGCGGTCGTTGACCAGGGCCATGGCGGCGGCGAAATCCTTGGCCGGTCCCGCCCAGCGGGCGGAATAGATGCCGGGATCGCCGCCCAGGCACTCCACCGCCAGACCGGAATCGTCGGCCAGGGCCGGCAGATTGGCGGCCTTGGCGGCGGCGTGGGCCTTCAGCTCGGCATTGGCGACAAAGGTCGTGCCGGTCTCTTCCGGTTCGTCCAGACCCAGCGCCCCGGCCGACACCACCTCGACGCCGAACGGCGCCAGCAATTCGCCGATCTCGCGCACCTTACCGGCGTTGTGGCTGGCGATGACCAGCTTGCCTTCGCTGAACCTGCGGCTCATTCCAGCCCCAACACCTTCTTCTGGGCGGCGACCAGCTCGGCCACGCCCTTTTCCGCCAGTTGCAGCAGGGTCTGGAACTGATCGCGCGAGAACGGGCGTTCCTCGGCGGTGCCCTGCACTTCGACGATGCCGCCGGTGCCGGTCAGCACGAAATTGGAATCGGCTTGGGCCGACGAATCCTCGGCGTAGTCCAGGTCCAGCACCGCCTGGCCTTCGTAGATACCGCAGGAGACAGCGGCCAGATGGTCGATCAGCGGCACCGCCGACAGCTTGCCCGCCGCCACCAGCTTCTGGAACGCCAGATGCAGGGCCACATAGGCGCCGGTGATGGAGGCGGTACGGGTGCCGCCATCGGCCTGCAACACGTCGCAATCCACCTTGATCTGCATCTCGCCCATGGCGGTCAGATCGGTGACGGCGCGCAAGGACCGGCCGATCAGGCGCTGGATTTCCTGGGTGCGGCCCGATTGCTTGCCCTTGGCCGCTTCACGGTCGGTGCGCGTATGGGTCGACCGCGGCAGCATGCCGTATTCGGCGGTGACCCAGCCCTTGCCGGAATTGCGCAGGAAGGACGGCACCTTTTCCTCGACCGAGGCGGTGCACAGCACATGGGTCTCGCCGAAGCGGGCGAGGCAGGAACCCTCGGCGTACTTGGAAAAGCCGGGTTCCAGGGAAATGGCGCGAAGCTGGTCGAAGGCGCGGCCGGAAGGTCTCATGGCGACGGAATCTCTGTCTGACTTGGGAATCGGGGCGAACCCTAGACCTTTGCGCGATCCGCGTCCACCCTTGAGCCCGAGTTGACGACCCCGCATCCGCTCACTAGATTCCGTTCCGCTAATTGATTGGAACCAAGGCGATGCTTCGCGGCCGCAGCCCCGTGATCACCGAGCTGAACGAACGCTCGCGCGAGATTTTTCGGCATATCGTCGAAGAATACGTGCACACGGGCGAGCCCATCGGCTCGCGCACATTGTCGCGCCGTCTTCAGGTCAATCTGTCGCCCGCCACCATCCGCAACGTCATGGCCGACCTTGAGGAACTGGGGCTGCTGTACGCGCCGCACACCTCGGCCGGGCGGCTGCCGACGCCCCAGGGCATGCGGATGTTCGTCAACGGCCTGCTGGAAGTGGGCGGCCTGCCCGAGGGCGAACGCTCGGCCATCGACGCCCAATGCCGGGCGGCGGGCAAAAGCATCGAACAGGTGCTGTCGGAAGCCATCGGCACCCTGTCGGGTCTGTCGCGCTGCGCGGGCATGGTCATGGCGCCCCGCATGCAGCGCAACCTGAAGCATGTGGAATTCGTCTGGCTGGGCCGCGGCCGTGCCCTGGTGGTGCTGGTCACCGAGGACGGCATGGTGGAGAACCGCATTCTCGACCTGCCGCTGGGCGTCGAGCCCGGCATGCTGATCGAGGCCTCCAACTTCCTGAACCACCGCCTGACCGGCCGCACCCTGGACGAGGTGCGCGAGGACGTCACCGGCGAGCTGGAGCAGCAGCGCCACCAGTTGGACGAACTGACCCAGCGCGTGGTCGAGGCCGGTCTGGCCACCTGGTCGGGCGATGCCAACCGCTCGGCCTTGATCGTGCGCGGCCAGAGCCATCTGCTGGAGGACGTCACCGCCGTCGAGGATCTGGAACGCATCCGCACCCTGTTCGACGCCCTGGAGACCTCGGAACAGTTCCTGCGCCTGCTGGAGCTGACCAACACCGCCGAGGGCGTGCAGATTTTCATCGGCGCCGAAAACGAATTGTTCGGCGTCACCGGCTGTTCGATGATCGTCGCGCCCTATCGCGACTCGCGCGAACGGATCATCGGCGCCATCGGCGTCATCGGCCCGCAACGGCTGAATTTCGCCCGCATCATCCCCATGGTCGACTACACCGCCAAGGTGGTCGGACGCCTGATCGGTTAACCTTAGAGCCAGAAGAAAGAGAGCCATGAGCCAGGAACCCCAGAACGAGCAGACGCCCGAGAGCCCGGTCACCGATAATACCGCCGAGGCGGCCGCTCCCGCCGACGCCCGTATCGCCGAGCTTGAGGCCGAGATCGCCAAGCTGAAGAACGACGTGCTGTACGCCAAGGCCGAGACCGAGAACGTCCGCCGCCGCCTGGAACAGCAGGCCGAAGACCGCGCCAAGTATTCCGTCTCGGCCATCGCCAAGGACGTGCTGTCGGTGGCCGACAATCTGCGCCGCGCGCTGGATTCGGTGCCCCCTACCGCGCGCGAGGGCAACGACATCGCCAACACCCTGACCGTCGGCGTCGAGATGACCGAGCGCGAACTGCTGGCCACCTTCGAACGCTACGGCATCCGCGCCGTGCCCGCCCATGGCGTGCGCTTCGATCCCAACCTGCACCAGGCCATGATGGAAATGGAGGACACCACCCAGCCGGAAGGCACCGTGGTCTTGGTCATGCAGCAGGGTTATCAGATTCACGACCGCCTGCTGCGCCCGGCCCTGGTCGGCGTGTCCAAGGGTGGCCCCAAGGCCCCGCCCGGCGAACAGGTCGATACCAAGGCGTAAACGACAAGGCCCTCCCCACCGGGGAGGGCCGTTGGTACGAAACGCATTTCGTCATGGCCGGGCTTGACCCACTGGTGTCCGGTTTAAGTTCATGCCCATTGCAGCACCATCTGATTGGGGTCGATCCGTGGTCTTGGATTGGCTCCGATCAGGCTGTCTATGCGCTTCCGGTGCATGAGGTTGGCGCGGACCAGTCGGGCGAAGGCAAGCGGGCTTTTGACCGCGTTTTGGGCGAGCTGAGCCATGCGCAGTAGCAGGAAGGCGATGAGGGCGACAGCGATCTGGATGCGGACGGCATTCTCGCTGATGCCGAGGAAATGGCGGATTTTTAGGGTCTGTTTGACCCAACGGAAGAACAGCTCGATGGCCCAGCGCCGCTTGTAGAGGTCGGCGATCTCTTGAGACGAGGCGTCGAGATCGTTGCATAGGATGCGAAGGACCTTGCCGGTTTCGATGCGAACGCGAACTTCGCGGACCGGATCGCTGAACGGGTTCTTGCGGCTATTGCCCTGGCGTTGCGGCAGCAGGCCGATGCGGTCGGACAGGATGTTTGTCGCCTCCTTGGGAACGGCCAGTTCGGCGGTCACCGTCAAGGCGGTGTTAGATTTGAAGCGGGTGACGATGCGGCATCCGGCGCCGTCCATCTTGGCCCACCAGCCGTAATCGTAATAGCCCAGGTCGAAGACGTAGGTGGCTCCTGCCTGGATGGGCATCGTCTGGGCGGCGGTGATGTCGTTGACCTTGGCTGCCGTGACCGCCGCGTAGATCGGCCGGTTAGCGCACGCGTCATAGATGACGTGCACCTTGGCCCCGCAGGCATTCGCGGAAAACCGCGCCCACTCGGCTCCCAAGCCACTGAGACGGATGCCGGTCGAATCGATCAGATAGGTGGCTTCGCCTACGGCGCGGCGTAGACCGCGTTGGGCCTGGGCGACCATGGCCCCGAACAGACCGCTGAAGACCGTGCTCGGGCGCAGGGCGTTGGCGTCAGCCAAGGTCGAACGAGACACCGTCCGCGCACCCACATGATAGAGCCGTACCGCGTGGCTCTCCAGGCCGCCGACGATCTCCCGAAGACTGGCCGCTCCGGAAAGCTGGCCGTAAAGCAGTGCGATGAATTGGCTCTTCGTCGATAGCCGACGGACGCGGTGATCCGCCTTGTGCTCGGTGGTCAGACGATCAAACTCGTCCCAAGGAACCCGCTTCAACAGGTCGTGAAAAACGCTATTCTGGTGCCGCACGGTGCTGTCCTCTTTCGTGTCCAGGAGACGCGCCAACGTCTGGAAACGAGTAGAATCAACACCGTGCGCTCAGTCCACAAAATCTAAACCGGACAGCCGTGGGCTTGACCCGGCAATCCACGGCTACGCCAGCCGCTCGTACAGATCATCCCAATTTGGGTTGCTGGTCACGATCAGCTTGATCTTCCACGCCCTCGGCCAGTGTTTGAGGTTCTTCTCCCGCTGGATGGCGGTACGAATGTCCTCATATCGCTCGGCATGAACCAACTGCTTGAGCCTGTACCGCTTGGTGAAGCCGTCGGCGACGCCTTCCCGGTGCTCCCAGGCCCGGCGAGCCAAGTCGCTGGTCACGCCGACATACAGCGTGCCATTCGGTCGGTTCGTCATGATGTAAACCCAGCCGCCTTGCATGCAGACGCATTGAAGCCCACTGTTGGCGTCTGCAACCAACAGCATGGATGGCCGGGTCAAGCCCACGGCTGTCCGGTTTAAAATCACGTAGTGCGGCTGATGTGCCCAGCCGTCCTGGGGTTAGCAGCCTCCGTCCTGCCAAGAGACACGGATTGCACGGATGCCGCTTCGCGGCCACGGATGGGCACGGATCATCAGAATTGCATCATACCGGGCTTGACCCGGCATCCATGGTCGGAGGCGGCACCATGGATCCCTGTGTGTCGATGATGTGCAATTATGGTGTTGCGGGCGAGAAACCGTTGGACCCCTGGTCACGAGACCGCGATCCGGCTCGGTTCTCGCCCGCCTCTTGCTCCTAACCTGAACAGTTGATCGAGG
>Ga0209373_10000180_pt1 | contig 136442 bp, 107 predicted proteins | sample Higcelweek5metaG_FD_187173 | JGI IMG/M metagenome (GOLD analysis project Ga0209373, IMG submission 187173) | Freshwater pond sediment microbial communities from the University of Edinburgh, under environmental carbon perturbations - High... | ecosystem: Environmental > Aquatic > Freshwater >... | reverse complement strand
AAATGGTGCATCTATCCGATGTACGACTGGGCACATGGCCAGAGCGACTCTACCGAGGGAATCACTCATTCACTGTGCACGCTGGAGTTCGTCCCCCATCGGCCTTTGTATGAATGGTTTATCAATGAACTGGGCATCTTCCCGAGCCGACAGATCGAGTTTGCCCGGCTGAACCTCAGCTACACCATCATGAGCAAGCGCAAACTGCTGCAACTGGTCAACGAAGGTCATGTTAAAGGATGGGACGATCCCCGTATGCCAACCCTGCACGGCTTGCGCCGACGCGGATACACCCCCGGATCGATCAGGGCATTCACCGAGCTGGTGGGTATCGCCAAACGCGAAAATGTGATCGATGTAGCCATGCTGGAGTTCTGCATCAGGGAAGATCTGAATAAAACAGCTCCCCGTGTGATGGCTGTCCTGAATCCGGTGAAACTGATTGTCGATAACTATCCCGAAGGAAAAACCGAGGAGCTCGAAACGGTCAACAATCCCGAAGATGAATCGGCTGGCACCCGCATGATTCCTTTCAGCCGCGAACTGTATATCGAACGTGACGACTTCATGGAAGAACCTCCAAAGAAATTCTTCCGCCTCTCGCCCGGAAACGAAGTCCGTTTAAAATCGGCCTATATCATTAAATGTGAATCTGTTGTAAAGGATGCTGACGGGCAGATCACGGAAATACACGTGACCTACGACCCGACGAGCCACAGCGGCTCGCCCGAATCTCAGCGGAAAGTCAAGGGTACCCTGCACTGGGTATCGGCACCTCATGCCCTGGATGCAGAGGTCAGGCTGTACGACCGCCTGTTCAGCGATCCCGATCCCGACGGACACAAGGATCATGATTTCAAGGAATTCATCAATCCGAATTCCCTTACCATACTCACCAACTGCAAGGTAGAGCCCTCCCTGAAAAACGTTGCCATCCTCGATCACCTGCAGTTCACCCGTTTGGGTTACTTCAATGTCGATGACGACAGCACCCCCGAAAAACTGGTGTTCAACCGGACCGTGGGGCTGAAGGATACGTGGGCGAAGATGATGGGTTGATGTGCTGATGTGCTGATGTGCTGATTAAAGAAGAGTGACGGGTATCGGGTATCGGATATCGGGTATCGGGTTCCCGCAATGCACCTGTCATCCCGACGAAAGTCGGGATCTCGTCGCACTACTCTGAGTCTGCCAAAAGCGCTCTTGCACAGCTCCGGGGGAAACTCAGTACGGAGGGACAAGGCCCCGACTTTCGTCGGGGTGACAGCACTCCGAGGGAAAATCAGTACGAAGGGACAAGGTTCCCGCTTTCGCGGGAATGACAGCACTCCGAGGGAAAATCAGTGGATGTCCGGTTTCCGGTTTCCGGTCTCCTTGTTTCGGTCTCCGGTCTCCGGTCTCCCTTTTCTTTCTCCGGTCTCCCTTCTTGAATGTAATGAAATCGATTTCCATCCGTATTACTATCCGAACATCAGCCCTATGCACCAAACGACCTTTCTGGATCTGATCGAGCCGCTCAAACCCCGCTTATTCGGGTTTGCCTACCGCATGCTCAGAAACCGGGAGGACGCTCAGGATGCGATGCAGGATTTGTTGATCAAACTTTGGAATAACAGGAGCAAATTGGAAATCAGCCGAAATATCAAAACTTACTGCTTCACGCTTTTGTACCGCGACTGCATCGACCGGCTTCGGAAACGAAACCAGTTCAGGGTGGTATCCGGTCCCGATCAGATCGAAATTGCAGATAGCCTGAATATCGGCCGTGACTGTGAGAACGGGGACCTGATCCGGCAAATCCGTGAAGCCATGGATAATCTGCCCTATAAGCAGAAAGTAATTATGGAACTTCGTGATTTTCAGGAGTTTGATTATGAAGAGATTGCTCAAATGATGGATATGACCATCAATGCCGTCAGGGTGACCGTTGCCCGGAGCCGTGCATCGATATCGGAAAAAATGAAGAAGGAGATCAGCTATGGAACAGGAACATTTTGATCCGGATTTTCAAGAACTGTATGACCGCTACATTCAGGCAGAACGGGAAGAGGCCGGCCGGATCTATCCGGAAATCGCCCCGAAACTCATCATGCCCGTCAGGCATATCCGCCGGTGGCAATACCCTGTGGCCGCTGCGATACTGATTCTGGCGGCGGGAACCTGGGCGCTGAGATCAGACTTCGGCTCTTTCAAACCTCAGCCCAAATACACCGAAGCAGAGGTCAGACAATCACTGAGCGAAGCCGTGAGGGCCTTAACGCTATGCAGCCAAACAATCACGCAGGAGTTTGGCCAGATTGAAAATCTTGGAGCTATGACCGAAGCAATATCTCCTGCTCCAAGAGAAATTGCAGATAATCCACAAGAAAATTCAAAAACAACTAAAAACTAATCCCCATGAAAAAGTATTTAATTATTCTGATGACCCTCCTGCCTATTGCGCTGGCAGCCCAAAATTCAACAAGCGTTTCTGAAATACTTGCTCCAGCACAACCGGTTAAAGTCGAAAAAAAGGAGTTGGCGGTAGTCCTTTCCTCCTGTGCCACCTCCACTGGTGATAATTATAGGTTTTTTCAGATCAACGAGGAGATGTTTAAAGCCTTTTGTAATCTGAAAGATGCTGACTCTACGTCAGTTGCCCTATTTCAAAAGATCAAATCCGTATGCATGCTGGAGCGGGTTCTGACAAATGCTGAGCGAAAAAAATTAAATTCTAAGGATTTACCTTATGATTGTTGGTTATGGAACACGATCCACAACAATGTCGATCTTACCGGGTACACAATACTGCTCAAATCAACAACATACAGCTCTTTAACAAAATTCCTGAAAAAGGAACTTGGTCCGGGAGATAATGAGTTCCTGCTGATCTCTGATAAAATGGTCATCGACATCCGGGGAGATATCCAGATCAATACAATTTACGAGATGCAGAAAGTGCTGAGATATGTGCAGAAGATCCTGCCGAACTAACGAAGAATCGTGACGCGTTACGCGTAACGCGTCACGTTCTCCTGCAAAGTTTCGCGGTAAGGGACGGGTTCCCGCTTTCGCGGGAATGACAGAAAAAGCGCTTTCGCGGGAATGACAGAAAAACATTCAGTACGGAGGGACGAGGCCCCGACTTTCGTCGGGGTGACAGCGCTCCGGGAGAAAATCAGTGAACGCCCGGTCTCCGGTGTCCGGTCTCCGGAGACCGTTACGGCTTTTGTTAATTACCGTACCCAGTTGATTTTTTCTCTGATAATATCCTGCCCTGACCGGATCTGCATGAGGTAGATCCCGCTGGTACTTTGATTGAATCCAACCTGATTCATGCCGTCTCCGGTCAATCGAACCGATGAAAGAACTTTACCGGTCAAATCATAAATCATTACCTGAGCCGGGAAGTTTATGTTGCCTGAAATTCGAATCATATTCTCATTAGGAACGGGGATCACTTTTACAGGGTCATTCTGATCAATCCGGGTACCGGAAGAGCCCAACTGGTTGGTAATATAGAAGCGACCGGTTCCGGCGGCGGATCCATCCAGGGTAAAGGAATAGGAGTTCGGGGTATCGTCAACGCGTATGGACCTTCCGGTCAGCCTGTCTTCGAGATACAGATCATTCCATCTGGCCAGGTTGGTTCCTTTCACGCTGAATGTCACTTCAGATCCAGCCTGTGCGTTCAACCCAACAGGTATTGTCAGCTGTTGATAATCCTGATCGGGCAAACACTGGATGGCAAAATTGATCCCATTATCGTCAACCAATCTGGTGGAAACGCCAAAAGAAGGATTCTGTTCAAAGGCGCCGGCATCATAACCCGGATCAAGGCCCACAGTCATATCCGGAATAAACCGGACCACTGTTTTGCTGGTTTTAGCTCCGGTTTCCGCGATCAGTTCGATTTCAGGGCTGGGCATACCGGAGCTTTTAAAAGTTCCGGCAGTATGCGTTCTCATGGCACTCGAAAAAGACACCGTCCTCCCAGTATTATCTGCAGCACGGATAAAGAATCCCTGGCCGGGAGCAATACGCTCAGCAGAGCTTGAATGATTAATGATCTCATAAACCGACCCGGTCCAATAATAAATTCCCAGAAAACCGGCATCAATTGATGCTGTGTTGACTGTGAGAAAATTATTTGTTGCATCAGCACCCGTATTCCCATTAACGAATGCAGTAAAGGGATTTCCGACCAGGTTCCATCCGGCATTGGTAACAGCTGTACGGGCTAAAGTTTGGGAAGCAGAAGACACCATAGTTCCGGTGAATGCGGCGGGCCCATCAGCGGTTCTAAATCCTTCATATCCGATTCCCAAAGTGAAACTACCGGCTCCGGGAGCCGTTGCGGTGGTATAAGTGGTCCATGTATTAGTGCCTTCATTATAGTACCCCACCCCATATTTATCGCTGTTCGTCGCGATGCTGTTTGCGGGGGTTGTTACAAAGGTGTTTATCGATTGGCCACTCACCGGTGAAGAGAAAAGGTGCCAGTTAGTACCCCCCAACATATAGCGGTTATAAGTAACCATCCCGGTTGAGGTACCCGTAACAATAAGAGAACCGCTGTTATTCACGGAGGTCGAGTTGATCGTTAGTTTATCGTTAGTTGTAAGCGTTCCGCTGATTGTTACGGAAGAACCTGCTTTAATGGTAGTTCCGGTAGTACTGCTTATCGTAAGGTTATTAAAAGTAGTAGTTGACAAACCACCGACAAATTGAGCTGTGCCATCAAAGGTTACAGTGCTCGAATTGGGAGTAAATGAACCATAATTGGTCCAATCACCCGAAACTGCCAAAGTATTAGCTCCAGTCACCGATAACGATCCGCCGGATTCAATGGTTAAGTTGAGGCATGTTGCAGCACCTCCGATCACCGGATCATTGGCAACATCACTGATTACCACATTGGTAGTGGCATCCGGCAGAGTCCCTTTTGACCAGTTGGTGGTGACTGTCCAATCTGAGCTGGTGGTTCCGGTCCATCTGTTGTCATTGTTTACGTCGGTTAGTTGGAAGCCACCCAAAACGATATTTCTGGTAGTCAGGGTCACTGTTCCGTTTGACACCTTATGCATTAAACTTGCTGTATATCCAGTACCTGTATCCAGATTGGAAGCAAGGCCGACTATTGCTCCTGAGCCAACACTCGATGAAGAAGCCAGATACCTGCTCATTTCAGTGGAAGACAGGGTAGCTCCGGGTACTGTTAACCAATAAGTTGCTGACTCCAGTGTGGCACTCGCAGTCATGTTCATCTGGGCATACAATAAAAGGCTGGTGTTGTCATTTGCCGAAGTCTCGGCCTGGGATAGTGCAGCTACACCGTCGGTACTGGTTGTTGCAGCACTGGAGGAGATCGCCCTGAAACCCGGAAACTTACCTGCTGAGTGAGCCAGGCCAACAGCAGCAATCGTCACGTTTAAAGCACCCACATTTCCGGTTCCGGATGTTCTTCTTTGCACCAGCCGGTAATATCGGATTCCGGTTACATTGGTAATTACTGTAGCCAGGGATACTGCACCCACATCCGAATTATTTGACCAGGTTCGGCTGATTGGTAGCCCAACAGCGCTATAGGTTGTACCGTCAGTTGATGTCTGTAGTTCCCATTCACCGGCAGATGTTCCACTACCATTTTTCTCCACGTTAAAGGAAGCAGTCACATACATCTCTCCGTTAATGGAATTGGTAACAGCACCCGTTACCGCACCGGTTACTACTGTAAAGGCTGAAGTATTGGTTGTTAAAAGAGCTGATACGGATGCCGATGAACTACTTAAATCGAAGGAACCGCTCTCTGCTCCCAATTCCACAGCAACTAAACTCACCGTGGTGGTGATTCCAATGCCTTCGGTTCCAGCTGCATGCTGAAAATTGAATGTTTTGGCTCCGGCTCCTGAAGTAGAGAAAATGTGAACACAACTGCCAATCCCTTTATCTGTACCAGCTGTTCCGGAAAGATACCTCCCAACAGGAGTACTGCTGGTAGTTCCATCATTTAACCGGAAATATGGGGTTGAAGCAGTTGCGGAACTCGAGGTAACCGAGAATGTGGCAATGACCATGACTTTTGAGGTACCCCGGGTGACAGTAACTGTTGCCGACGCCGCTGTGCTGTAGGTTGCGGAGGAGGTGGCGACACTGATCCCTGAACCACTTCCGCTCGCCAGAGTATTCTGAGCATTCAGTTGCTGATTAAAGCCCAGCAACACAAGCATTACCGAAAAAATTGGATTAAGCCGATGTATTAATCGGAACTGCAATCCAGTTAATACTTTTTTCATATTTAGATCTCTTTGTTATAGAAAGGTAGGGAATATTTGTAAATAACCGAGAACTTTTAAACGGCTCTATCTCTGCTATTTACAACAAATTTAATATTGGGTAACACTGATAAAAGGCAAAAGACCGTAGGCAGAGGACTTATTTTCAGGAACATCCGTCGTTAGGGGACGGGTTCCCGCTTTCGCGGGAATGACAGAAAAACGCATTCGCGGGAATGACAATGGAAAATTCAGTACGGAGGGACAAGGCCCCGACTTTCGTCGGAGTGACAGCGCTCCGGGGGAAAATCAGTGAACGCCCGGTCTCCGGTGTCCGTTCTCCGGTCTCCGTTTCACTCCACCGGCACCTTGAACCCCAGCCATCGCGTGAGCGTATCATAAATCAGCTGCCGCTCAGCTGCCGGGAATGCCCTGATGGAGGAACCATGGTAACCACCTTTGAGAATCATTGACAAGGCATCGGCTTTACCGGTAATTTTGGTCACACCGGTGGCAGTCCAGGTATCGAGTTCCCCGTAAATATACAGCATGTGATCGCCCTTGTTTTGAACAAAATCGTGCAGAAAAGGCAATGTTTTCGGGTTGAACGTGGTGTCGAGTCCGTATGGGGTGAGCGTGAAATCGTAAGTGATATCGGTTTTATCCTTCACATATTTGCTGAAAGGTTTCACGTCGTATCCGTAGTAACCCATTTCGGTCATGGCCTGATAATAGTGTGGCAGAAATTCCTTCATTCCTGAATCGCTGAACCATTGCAGATCGGTCACCGGCATCATCATATCATACAATTCCTTGGCCGTTGCGCCCATTCCCGGCAAATCCATCGGCTTTTTAACGCCATACTGCCACATGGCAAACGGAAACTCCAGCACATTCAGGTCATAGGCACGGTCGATTCCCATCGGAAAGGTCCAGTTTTTCTTATCGCAGTACTCCTTCACCAAAGGCATGATCTCCGCCTTTTTCTCAAACAGGGCAATCTGAAAGTCATACACTTTTTGCCGCTCGTCAGCGGTTCCGACAGTGGCCAGGAACGTGTAGATCCTCGAATCCACCTTGGCGGTATTCAGTGGCGCCACATACGGAATTGCCACATCGATGTCATTCGGATAGAATGCCTTGAACATGATAGCGGTTTGTCCATCCTTGCTGGCTCCCGTTGACACCCACTTACCCGGATATAATTGTTTGAATAATTGAACGATCGCATGATGATCCGAAGCCGCCTGCCATACCGTAAGGCATTTCCAGTCGAGGGGGTCCGGAGCCGATTGCCCGAAAAAGCGGTGTTCCACCCGGATCAGGTTTGCTTTCAGGAGCTGTGAGGGCTCTGCGCCTCCCAATCCGAATGCGGTATATCCCGATGTGCTCAGTACCATGGGCCGGTCGAACCCCACATGACCGATGAACATCCTTTGGGTAAACTTAGGCCCGTCGGGTTTATTGTGATCCACCGGCTGCGTGAGCTTAATCTCGTATGCTTCAGTAAATTGTTTGCCGTGGCGGGTAGCTCCCACCACTTCTATTCCCGGAAGTTTTTTCAGCGCAAAGTACAACACCGAATCCTGAGCAATCCCGGTCCCTCCCATAATGAAGAGCAGGAACAACAAACTAAAAGCTATTCTTTTCATATCCAATGCTTTTTTTTACTTTTAATGACGGGTGAAAAGATACAATTTATCCCACAACCTGAACCAGCCGAAGAACATGTTTATGGAACGAGACGCGTAACGCGTGACGAGTGACAAGTGACCCGATACACGATACCCAATACCCAATACCCAATACACAAAACCCAATACACAAAACACAAAAAACAAAAAACAAAAGACCAAAAACCGATACCCAAAACCCAATGAAACAAATCACAACAATCACAACAATTACAACCTTCCTTGCCCTCCTCCTCTCCTCCTGCACCACCTCCACACAACCTCAGAAGAGTGTAAAGGTCATTGACATCGCGTCAAATCTCGGCAATGACGGTGATATTAAGCTTTCTGATATTGCCGGACAGGTTTCTTATATATTTCTTGAAACCCGGTCAGATTGTTTACTGAGCGAGGATGTTTCATTATCGGTTGCTGAGGGTAAGTTTATTCTTCTAAATCAGGGAAAGGTATTCATGGTATTTTCTGAAGATGGAAAATATATCCAAAATATCGGCAACGCTGGTAAAGGTCCGCATGAATATCTGAGTGCCCGGGAATATTCCATTAACCGGAAGAAAAGAGAGATTTGCGTTGCCTCCATTTTTACCGACAAAATGGTTGTTTACTCTTTGGATGGCCAGTTCCTGCGTGAATTTCCCATCCCACCGAATCTGAGTTTTGTTATTCAGGAACCAACCGGAGGCTATCACCTGGCAACTTATCGCCCGAACATCAAAGATTCAGTTGGATACCGTTTCTCCCGAATGGATGATCAGGGTAAGATTACCCAGATATTTAGTGAAAAAGAAATTAAACTACCTGCCTCGGGAATCATTTTGAAAGAGTTCCGATATTATACTTACAATAATCAGGTATATCTGCAGAATGGGTTTGCCGATACCATTTTCTGTTTTAATAAAGATCGATGGATTCCTGATTTGTATTTTGATCTGGGTAAATATACCCCGCCACAGGAATTTTGGGACAATCTCAGCTTTTATGGTAAGAATCAGGGAAAGTTCATCAGCCAAGTTGGGTTTGTTGTTCAGGATAAAGAAATAATTCTATGCTTTAATTTAAAAAAGAAGCTTTATATGGGCCTTTACAATCTGGCAAATAAGACCCTCCTTTTTGCACAGGAAACTGACAGTCTTGCCCACGGTTTTATCAATGACATTGATGGCGGCCCGGGAGTACAGCCTCTTTGGAGTGAAGATGACGGAGATTATTGGTACTTCCTTTTGCAGGCAATTGATTTAAAAGATTGGAAAGCCAAAGGATATTTCGATCGGCAGGATGTTAAATACCCGGATCAGAATACCAGGCTAAAAGCCATGATTGACCAGCTCAGTGACAGCTCTAACCCGGTGATTATGAAAGTGAAGAAGAAAAGATAAAATCCGACTGTTTCATCCATGCCGAACTGAAGACCAACGAGTATCGCGATCAGCTGAAAAAGCTGGTTGAAGAGAGCTCTGAGAATGACAATCCGATCGTCAGGATCATGCACCTGAAATAGGGCAAAGGGCAGAGGGCAAAGGGCAGAGGGGGAGAATTCATTTGTTTTATTATTCCCGATGGTGTATCTTTAATAGTTTGCTGATTTTTAGCTTGCTAACCTAACTGAATATAACCATGAAACGTCATTTTTTCTTATCGGTATTGCTGATCGCCGGTCTGATCCAGGGCGTGGCCGGATTCGCTCAAAGCAATGATTTTCCTGGCTGGCGCGGAGTCAATCGTGATGGAAAAGTTACCGGCTTTACGGCACCTGTTGCCTGGCCCAATGAGTTGACTAAATTATGGGAAGTGACTGTCGGTTTGGGTGATGCCTCTCCGATACTGGTAGAGAATAAAATGTATCTGATGGTCAAACAGGATGCTGATGAGGTATTGATTTGTCTGGATATCAATAAGAATGGCAAGCAGATCTGGAAAACCGTTATAAATCCGGCTCCCGAGATCACCGGCCCGGCAGGTTCACACCCCGGTCCGCGCAGTACGCCCTGCTATTATGATGGTAAAATTTATACGCTTGGCGCCAATGGCGTTGTGGCCTGCCACGATGCCAAAAAGGGCAAGCTGATCTGGAAAGATGATGCCCACACCACAGAAGTTCCGGCATTCTTTACCTCCTCATCCCCCCTGCTGGTCGACAACCTGTGCATCGTTCCGCTGGGAGGCAAGGAAAATGGCGTGGTTGTAGCTTTTGATGCAAAAACCGGAGCCGAACTCTGGAATGTGAATGAGGCGCCCTGCACATACTCATCTCCCGTTTTGATGACACTAGATCAGAAAATCATTGTCAATCAGTCTGAAACAGATCTTTTAGGTATATCGATGGATGGAAATGTTCTGTGGAAAATTCCGACCCCCGGGCAGCGAATGTTTTACAACTCCTCCACGCCGGTGATTGATGGGCCCAACGTCATGATTGCCGGCGCCGGCACCGGAAGTTATCTGTATAACATCAAAAAGGAGGGCGACAAATATACGGTCACCGATGTGTGGAACAATCCCAAACTCGGTGTCTCTTTCAATACCCCGGTGCTGAAAGATGGATTTTATTATGGAAATGATGCCCGTTTCGGATACCTTTTCTGTCTCAACGACAATACCGGTGAAACCGCCTGGACCGATACCATTAAGCTGAACCGGTTTGCCTCGACGCTCGATCTGGGAAAAGCCATGCTATCGCTGACCGCCAATGCCAGTCTGATCATTTATGAAGCCAACAGCAAAGCCTATAAACCATTGGCCAAATACAAGGTTTCCGATACCGAGATCTATGCGCATCCACTGGTTGCAAATAACCGGATCTACATTAAAGACAAAGAAAAGCTCACCTGCTGGGCCGCAAATTAGCCCCGGCAGCCCTGTCATCCCGACGAAAGTCGGGACCTCGTCCCTTACCACGCCCGCTTAACAGTGCTTCTGTCATCCACGCGAAAGCGGGGACCATCCCTATTTCAACCCTTTCCCCTCCCCTTTCCCAACCCTGAAAATTTTCTCAGGGTCAGGGCTGTATCTACATTTGCTTCGACAATCGAGTAATTAAAACATTAAATTTATCGTTATGAAAAATGCAATGAAGATCACAGTGGGAGTTTTGGCGTTGTTGTTTGCCACGACCGGATTCAGTTTCGGACAGAAAGCAACTAAAAAAACGACAGGTATAAAAATAATAACTCCGATTACTGTCCAAGGTCAGTTGATTGATACCGTACAAAAACCAGTTCAAGTTCCGGTTTCAATCACCAGAGACAGGCTATTAAAGTTTGATAATGAATCCAAACCGTCTGAGGTGAAAATCAACATTACCAATGACAACTCTCTGATGTTCCAGGTAAACAGCGATTTCAGACAGGGTACCGTTGTGCTGGAAATAATTGACCCTAAGGGAGATAAGCAAGGAAAGTATACCCTAAAAACTGATGAAGATGTTGTTATTGGTGACAAAACAACTACTCAGGAAAGTGTCCACGGATCTTTTTCAAAAATGTTCCGTAATCCCATGAAAGGAAACTGGATTATCAGGGCAATTCCCACAGCAGCCTCGGGCAATATAGACATTAGAATTGACCTAACGCGAAAAGAGTAAATGTTAAATCTTTCCAGGGAAAAGCTCATTAAATCAAACGGAGATCTGTTCCGGAGGGTATCAGTTTTAGTCCTCGTATCTGGTATATCCGTATTGAATCTGTTCTCTCAATCGTTTATCAAAGGGAGAATAGATCTGGATACCACCCGATGGGCGCCAATCGCTTATCTTTCCCTGATTCCGGATTTTAACCAGATGTTTTCCATGTCGAATGAAGCCATCGTTCAGCGGGCAGCTGTCGATCGGGAGGGCAACTTCAGTTTCGATACTAAATCCTTAATGGCGGAAGATCGCCTTTACCGCATTCATTTCTCAAAAAGAGGTGAACCTTCTGCATCACTGATCATCGGCGGACAGGAGGAAAATCATCTGTTTCTGGTGGCCAATCAAAATTCCGATATCGGTATCCGGATCCGGAGCGGGCCGAACCTGATCAACGGACCGACTTTCTCCGGATATACCCCGAACAAGGCTCTTCTGGAGATCAATCAGATAGCTGGATTCCTGGATACGCTGGACTATTATGGACCGGCCGTAAACCGCGACTTTGTGCGCCAGGCTGTTTACGACCGGCTCCGGCAGTACGCCGATACCTGTTCCAACCCTCTGATCTCCCTGTATGCCATTTATCACAGTCGGTTTGAATCGGATTTTCAAACAAACCCCCTGTTCTATAAAAGATATTTCCGTAAGTGGAAACATGAGAATTCTGAGTATTTCAGGGCATTCCGGGCACAGGTTCCGGTTAAGGAACCACCGGCTATTCCGTGGTTGCCCGTCGGAGGAGTCGTAATCCTGGCGGGGGGCGCACTTATCTACCTCCGTACCCGGAAAAAGATCGTTAAAAACCCTTTCCAAACCCTGACGGTTCAGGAACGAAAAATATTCGGTCTGCTGAAAGAGGGACGGTCGAACAAAGAGGTCTCCGAAGAGTGCGGCATCAGTCTGAGTACCGTAAAATCGCATGTGAACAGCATCTATGCTAAGCTCAAGATCAGTTCGAGGACAGATGTGATGGATTGGAGGAGTGACAAGTGACAAGTGACGAGTGACGCAACAAAGGCTCCCTCAGAGCAACAAACCTTAACGGTAGGTAACATTTCTTCACATTGATCGGATTTATTTTTAGGGTGTTATCAATACATCCAAATCTTAAATCCTATGAAAAGAACAATGAGCATTGCAGTAACCGCCATCCTGGCCGGATTCCTGTGCACCACCGGTTTCGCTCAGGGTAAAATCGGCCATCTGAATTCCGATGAACTGATCAAATCGATGCCCGAAACCGATAGTATCAACAAGATTCTCAGTAGCTTATCGGATGACTACAAACGGCTCGGGGAAGAGCTGACCGTCAAGTACAACCAGGCGTATGAGGCCTATAACAGTCAGGCTGAGGCGATGAAACCCATGGAAAAGAAACTGAAGGAATCGGAACTGAATGACATACAGACCCGTTTACAGACTTTTACAAAAGAATCACAGGCTGATTATCAGAAACGCCAGCAGGAGCTCTTCCAACCGGTTTTACTGAAAGCCCGGAATGCCATCAAGGAAGTTGGTAATGAAAACGGACTGCTGTACATTTTGGATTCCGCCCAGGGACAACTACTCTATATGCCTGCAGATGAATCTTACAACATTCTTCCGCTGGTTAAAAAAAAGTTGGGAATTAAGGCTGTTTAAGCGGAATCACCCGACCGTCTGCACCAACCTCCCGATTCTGGAGATCACCTCATCTGGTCCCAGAAGCTCCATGATATCATAGATTCCGGGGCCCATAGGCGCTCCTACCAGACAAATCCGGAGAATGTTCATCACATTGCCCGTATTCAGATTGTTGTCTGTTATGTGACCCTTGATAAGGGTTTCATAAGCTTCAGCTGTTCCTTCGTTCGCGTTATCAGAAGAGGAAATAAGTACGCTAATTCCCTCAAGTATGGCCGGCATGTCGGGCGACCAGCGTTTCTTGATTACGGCTTCATCGTAAGTTGCAGGCGCTTCGAAGAAAAACCAGGCCTGGCTCCAGATATCTTTTACAAATTCAACCCGGTCTTTGACCAGCGAGATGATCTTAACCACCCGGTCCCAATCCTCTTCGGTCATGTCAGCGAAAGAAGGAACCTTTATCTCATTCCCGGTAATGAATGCTTCGGCGATCTCCTCGTCACTTTTTTGCAGCATATATTGATGATTGAACCATTTGGCCTTCTCCGGATCAAACCGGGATCCTGATTTGCCCACCCGCTCGAGGCTGAAGGCTTCGATGAGCTCATCCATCGTGTAGATCTCTTTATCGGTGCCATCGTTCCAGCCCAACAGTGCGAGGATATTGACAAATGCATCGTTGAAATAGCCGGCTTCACGGTAGCCACTGAAAATCTCGTTCGTTTCGGGGTTGTTCCAATTGATCGGGAACACCGGGAAGCCCAGCTTGTCGCCGTCACGCTTGCTCAGTTTTCCGTTTCCGCTTGGTTTCAGAATCAGCGGCAGATGGGCAAACTGCGGCATGGTATCCGTCCATCCAAAAGCCCGGTACAACATCACATGCAGCGGCATCGACGGCAGCCACTCCTCGCCGCGGATCACATGGGTGATCTCCATCAGGTGATCATCCACCACATTGGCCAGGTGATAGGTAGGCATTCCATCAGATTTATATAGCACCTTATCATCCAGAGTTGTAGTGTTCACATGAACCTCTCCCCGGATGATATCCTGCATGACTATAGCCATATCTTCCGGCATTTTAAAGCGAATAACATGATGAGCCCCTGACTCCAGTAATCTCTGCACTTCATCAGATGGCAGGGTCAGCGAATTTTTCAGGGTTTTACGGGTATTGGTATCATACGAAAAGGTTTCCTTGCGGCCCTCATACTCTTTTCTGATGGCATCCAGCTCCTCGGCCGAGTCGAAAGAGTAGTAAGCCCATCCGTTTTCGATCAGCTGATCGGCATACTGCCGGTAAATTTCTTTCCTGTCGGATTGCCGGTACGGTCCGTACGGTCCGCTCTCCCGAATCCCCTCATCGATCTGGATCCCGCACCATTCCAGCGATTCCATGATATACTCCTCGGCACCCGGTACCAGTCGTCCCTGATCGGTATCTTCGATACGCAAAATCATGGTTCCCTGATGTTTACGGGCAAACAGATAGTTAAACAAAGCTGTACGAACCCCGCCCATGTGGAGAGGACCGGTGGGTGAAGGAGCAAAACGAACGCGAACTGACATAGCTGGAATTTTAATTTGTGCAAAAGTAAGGAATTTTAAGGCAAGAGGGCATTACCCTCAGAGCGTTGTCATCCCCGCGCAGGCGGGGATCTTGTTGCAACACACTGAGTCCGCTAAAAGTACTGTTGCATAGCTCGGTATACCCGGCGGGACACTCTCATCAACCTCCGTGTTATGCTCAGGAACTCCCTCAAGAGCCTCCGAGGTTTGGGACGAGATCCCCGCCTGCGCGGGGATGACAAGGCTTCGAGGGCAATGCCCTCTGTCTTAATAAGTTATACTCTCAGGAAAATTTTCTTTCTGTACAAAAACAGCAAAAACAGCCACTCGGCCGCCAGCAATCCTACCCAGAATATTACCTCTCCCATGGCTTCGCCAGAAATCCGGGAGAGCCCGCCGAAGAAAAATTTGCTGATGGCTCCGAAATCGATGATCTCCCTGCCCATATAGATCGTAATGGAATTCATGCCGATAACAGTAAAGAAGAGTGTCCACCTTCGTTTTTGCCATACATCGATAATCAGATAGAACAGCGAGAGCATGAGCAGACTGTAGCCGCCTGCCATCAGGTTGAAGGTGGTGGTCCAGGCCGACTTGATCACCGGATAAACCGGTTGAAGCAGCAGGGCAAGGATGATAAAAATTATGCCTGTGCTGCTCAATATCAATAGTTTCCGGTATTCGGTAAATGCTTTGCTGCGCAACAATTCGCCGGCGATAGCCCCCATCAGGGTAATCCCTGTGGCTGAAACAATACAAAGAAGGCCTTCGGGATCAAAGACGGTCATATATACCCGGCCCGGTAAAAACATCCGGTCGATATAACCATTGATGCACCCTTCAGGAGTGAGCACTCCCGCCCCGATACCCGGTACAGGAATAAAATTCTGGATGATTGCATATCCTACCAGAATGCCACCGAGCCAGATCAGCCTGAATTTATAATTCCGGGTATACAAAACAATCAGCGAAGCGAACAGATAGGCCAGACCAATTTGTCCGAGTACACTGGCAAACCGTAACTGTTCCCCGCCGTCAACAAAGCTCAGCTGTAATAATCCATTATAGATAAACCCGAGTACCACGAGCGTCAGACCACGCCGGATGACTTTTCTGGCAATCGGACCTTTTGCATCGCCCTTTCTTATTTTCCCCAGGATGGCATAAGCAATGGCCACTCCGGAAATAAACATGAATAGCGGAAATATCGTGTCTTCAAAGTGGAAACCCTCCCACTTGACATGATGCTGCTGCCCGGCAAACCAATTGAGCCAGCCCCAGTTGGTGGCTTTCGACAAAGCATCGGCCAGTTCACCGCCACCGATAATCCAAAGCATATCGAATCCGCGCAGAGCGTCGAGCGAGTGCAGACGTTCCGAAGGTTTATTTATTGCCATCTGATTCGTTTTTAGGTTAGAGACACTAAAGTTACGAAACGGGTGGAGAAAACAAAGGGCGTTACGCATGACGCGTAACGCGTAACGTCAAATCAGGCCCTTTGCGTGTTTTTCGCCGATCACCTTCAGCATATCTTCGGTCATCGAAGTCAGGTCATATTTCGGATTCCATCCCCATTCGGCACGGGCGCAACTGTCGTCCATCTTATCGGGCCATGAATTGGCAATACCCATTTTTACCGGATCCGGATCATAGGTCATCACAAAATCGGGAATACTTTTCTTGATTTCCTGATAAATGATTTCAGGATCGAAGCTCATTGCCGTGACGTTGAACGAGTTACGGTGAATGAGTTTGGTTGGATCGGCTTCCATTACAGAGATCGCTGCGGTCAATGCGTCAGGCATATACATCATATCCAGGAAAGTACCGGCCGGAAGCGGACAGGTGAATTTTTTAGTTTTGATGGCAGCGTAATAAATCTCCACAGCATAATCAGTGGTGCCACCACCAGGCAAAGTATCGTTCGAGATCAGTCCGGGGAACCTCACTCCGCGGGCATCCACGCCAAAACGCCTGAAATAGTAATCGCAAAGCAGCTCCCCGGTTACTTTGGTCACGCCATACATCGATGTCGGACGCTGAATGGTGTCCTGTGGTGTATTGTTATGCGGGGTCGATGGCCCGAAAGCGCCTATCGAGCTTGGAAAAAACACGGCACAGTTATTTTCACGAGCTACCTCGAGAACATTGTATAATCCGTTTACACCGATATTCCAGGCCAGTTGGGGTTTAGTTTCAGCCACTGCCGACAACAAGGCTGCCAGGTGATAGATTGCATCGATCTTGTATTTTTTTACAACTTCCGCCAGCTCAGCTGCATCGGTAACATCAAGGGTCACCATGGGACCGGTTTCAGCCAATGGTCCGGTTGTGATCACCCGCTTATCGCTACCAACCACATGATCATTTCCATAACGCCTGCGTAATTCAAGAGTCAACTCAGAGCCAATCTGGCCACCACATCCTGTTAATAATATATTTTTCATGATTAATGCTAATATTCAGTGATTTACAAAACGGAGAAAGAAAAATAAAAGTAGATATTTCCGGCAAACATCCCAATTTATCGCTTTAATATTAATGACAAAAGTCACCAATTCTTATGAGCCTGAATACTTTGTATTTACTGCAAAGTTGGTACTTTTGCCACATCTTTTTTAGAATTAAAACATCATAATCATGTACGAGAAGTTTCAGCAACATTTGCAACAACAGCTGGACGAAATTAAGTCCGCCGGTCTGTATAAGGAGGAGCGCATTCTGGTATCCGCACAGGGACCTGAAATCAAAACATCGACCGGTCAGGAAGTGTTGAATTTTTGTGCCAATAACTACCTCGGTTTTTCAAATAACCCCAGGTTGATTGCGGCGGCCAAGGCTGCACTCGATTCACATGGATACGGCATGTCATCGGTTCGTTTTATTTGTGGCACCAGTGATTTGCATAAAGAGCTGGAAAAATCGATTGCCGATTTCTTCGGAACGGAAGATACGATACTTTATGCCGCCTGTTTTGACGCCAACGGCGGAGTTTTTGAACCCTTACTGACTGAAGAGGACGCCATCATTTCTGATAGTCTGAACCATGCTTCCATTATTGACGGAGTCCGTTTGTGCAAAGCAAAAAGGCTGCGTTATTCGAATGCCGATATGGAAGATCTCGAAGACCAACTGCAACAGGCTGCTCCATGCCGGTACCGGTTGATCGTTACTGACGGGGTATTTTCGATGGATGGTAATGTTCCTCCGCTTGATAAAATTAAGGCTTTGGCCGATAAATACGATGCGATGGTTCTGGTTGATGAGTCACACTCCGCAGGTGTAGTCGGAAAAACCGGACGCGGCGTTACGGAAAAATTCAACCTGAGGGGTCAGATCGAAATTCTGACCGGCACATTGGGAAAATCATTCGGTGGCGCCATCGGTGGATTTACCACCGGTAAAAAGGAGGTCATCGCGATGCTACGCCAGCGCTCACGCCCATACCTGTTCTCAAACTCCATCCCCCCGGCAATAGCTGCTGCAGGTATTGAAGTGTTCAAAATCATGAGTGAATCGAACGAACTCCTCGAAAAATTACAGACAAACCGCGATTATTTCATGGAGCAGATGACCAAACTCGGTTTCAAGATCAAACCAACCCAATCAGGAATCTGTGCCGTGATGCTGGGGGATGCCAAACTATCACAGGAAATGGCTACGCGTTTGCAAACCGAAGGCATTTATGTTACCGGATTCTACTTCCCGGTAGTGCCGAAAGGTGAAGCCCGCATCCGTGTTCAGCTCTCTGCTGCCCACTCGTATGATCAGATTAAAAAGGCTGTTGCCGCATTTGAAAAAGTTGGCCGCGAACTGAAAGTCATCTAGCGCACCCAGGCTTCAGCGCCAAGAATTAGTTGTGTGCGGTTTACATGAACAACACACAGAAGGCTATACATCCTGATGTATGGCCTTTTTGTTATAATATATGGTTGATTATGAGAAGTGCGTTTAATTTATTTTTTTTTAATTCCCTATAATTCAATAACTTTAATCGGATAAACCTTTAACGCTGGCTTCCATGTCAAATATCGGATCGTATGATAATCGGCTCCATGGTTTCAGCTGGAAGATTGCCGAACAGGAGCTAGGGTACATTCCCGGCGACACTATAAATATCGGCTGGTATTGCTCCGACAGGATTTGTCAGCTAGGTAAAGCTGATAAAACTGCACTCATCTGGGAAGGACACGATGAAAACTCAACGCGCACCTACTCATTTAACGATATCCGTATTCTGAGTAACACCATTGGAGCATTTCTACGGAACCTGGGTATTCATGACGGTGACCGGGTATGCCTGTTCATGGATAAAATTCCCGAACTCTATATCGGGCTGCTCGGCATACTGAAAATCGGGGCAGTCGTCCAGCCCCTGTTTTCTGCCTTCGGCGATGAATCACTGTTCGTCAGGTTGGAAAATGCCGGGACCAGAGCCATTATTACCACGCGCCAACATGCTCCGAAAATCCAGAAGATTCTGGCGACACTGCCCGATTTGCAGTATATTATTCTTGTTGATGATAATGGAACTAAAGCCCTGAAAGCTAAAGAGATTGCCTTTTCACTGGATCGTGCCATACCGGTAGAACATCTCGAGGTGTTTCCCACCAAAGCAGAATCACATTCGTTGCTCCACTATACATCGGGAACCACCGGCCAGCCCAAGGGGGTCAAGCATGTTCATTATTCATTAATCTCGCAGTATCTCACAGCCAAATGGGCACTTGATCTTCAGGAAGATGATCTCTATTGGTGCACAGCCGATCCGGGGTGGGTTACCGGCACCAGTTACGGTATCATCGGCCCCTGGAGCCTGGGTATCACCCAATGTGTAAAAGATGCAGGTTTTTCGGCTGAAACCTGGTACCGGTTTATCGAAAAACATAAAATTTCGATGTGGTATTCAGCGCCGACAGCCATTCGTTCGTTGATGAAGGCAGGTGATGATTTGGTAAAGCGGTTTGATCTCTCCTCTTTACGGCATCTGGCAAGCGTCGGTGAACCACTTAATGCTGAGGCAGTTCTATGGTCGGAAAAGGTGATCGGCAAACCATTCCATGATACGTACTGGCAAACAGAGACCGGCTCCATCATGATTTCCAATTTCCCGGGGATGAAAATCAAACCGGGATCCATGGGTAAAGTGTTTCCGGGGCTTACAGCGGCCCTGCTCGACCCGGATACGTTTGAAATTATCACTGAGGTGAATAAGCCGGGGCTGATTGCCTTCCAGTTCGACTGGCCGGCACGTTTGAGAACTTACTGGAAAAACGAAGAGACTTTTCTAAAAAAATTCAGAAACGGTTGGTATCTCACTGGTGACCGCTCTACCATTGATCAGGATGGTTACTTCTGGTTCATTGGGCGTGATGATGATGTAATCAATACCGCCGGGCATCTGGTAAGTCCGTTTGAAGTGGAATCTGCTCTTCTCGAACACGAAGCGGTAGCCGAATCTGCGGTAGTAGCCAAACCCGATGAAGTCAACATGGAAGTGGTAAAAGCCTTTATTACACTCAAACCCGGATTTGTTGCCAGTGATGAACTCGAACTCGAAATCATGAACTTCATCCGGAAGAAACTATCCCCCCTGGCCATGCCACAGGAGATCGAATATATGGATACACTGCCGAAAACACGAAGCGGAAAAATCATGCGCCGGGTATTGCATGCCAAAGAATGGGGTGAGGAAACCGGCGATCTTTCGACTCTCGAAAATGACTGATCGTAAGGGCGACCCGCGGTCGCCCCTTTATAGGATATAGCCCAACTAATGAAATAACTAAATACTCCGAATAATGCCCGACAGCAATGAAATGAAAAAAACCATCCTTCAGTATGTGATCAATGAATATGCTGAAGAAGATAGTGACTTGACGTACGACACTCCCCTGATTTCAGGCGGTTTGGTCGATTCTTTCTCCATGGTATCGCTAAAGCGGTTCCTGGAATTAAAGTACAAAATCTCGATCCCTGATGAGCGTGCTACGCCCGAAGCATTCGACAATGTTACCAAGATCGCAAATCTTGTTTTAGAATTTTTGTGAACAACAGGGCGACCTAAAACCGTCCAGCTTAAAACCTAACACTATGGGATATTCTGAACAAACAAAAAAAACCTATACCGATCAGCTTGATGCCATTATCAATGCTGGGCTTTTCAAGCAGGAACGGTTCATTCATTCCAGCCAGGCTGCGGATATCGAAGTAGAATTCCCGGCTGGTTCAGTCACAAAAAAGGTCATTAACATCTGTGCAAACAACTATCTGGGGCTTTCGAACCACCCGGAAGTAATCAAGGCGGTTCATGAGGGACTGGATACCCGTGGTTACGGAATGTCGTCAGTGCGTTTCATCTGTGGAACCCAGGATATCCATCGCGAACTGGAGCGCAGAATGACCGAGTTTCTTGGCACCGAAGACACCATCCTCTTCCCCTCCTGCATGGATGCCAACGCAGGTGTTTTTGAGGCTATCCTGAACCAAGATGATGTGATTATCTCCGATCGGCTGGTTCATGCCTCCCTCGTGGACGGTATCCGCCTGTGCTCGGCTATGCACGATACATTTAAGCACTCCAATATGGAGCATCTGGAGGAAAAACTCAGGCTCCATGCCGACAAACGATTGAAAGTGGTTGTGAATGATGGCGTTTACTCGATGGACGGAGACATGGCCAAGGTCGATGAACTCGTGGAAATATGCAACAAATACGACGCCATGTTGTTGATCGATGAATCACATGCCACAGGTTTTATCGGTAAAACCGGACGGGGAACTCCTGAACATTTCGGGGTTCATGGTAAAGTGGATATCATCACCACCACGTTTGGGAAAGCGCTTGGTGGGGCTTCCGGAGGATGCGTCTCAGGCCCGAAAGAAATTGTTCAGATGTGCCGGCAGAAGGCCCGCCCATATCTTTTTTCCAATACCATTGCCCCAGTGGTGATTTCAGGAGTGTTGAAGGTGCTCGACCTGTTAAATGAAAGCACGGAACTCCGCGATAAGCTGGAACAGAATACGTTGCTTTGGAGAAAACTCCTGACCGAAGCGGGATTTATTATCAAGGAGGGTACAACACCTATAGTGCCTGTAATGCTTTTCAATGCCAAGCTGGCTCAGGATGTATCGCGGGATCTCTATTCCGAGGGAATCTACGCCATCGGATTCTTCTTCCCGGTGGTTCCAAACGGACAGGCGCGCATCCGCACGCAGATCTCTGCCAGTCATAACACCAACCACTTGCTGAAAGCCATCGACCGGTTCATCAAAGTAGGCAGGAAATACGAAATACTCGGAAAAACGAAGGAAGAGATCATAGAGCGGTATGGTCAATGATGGAGCAAGGTGCTTTGACCTTTCATCCTTGAGCCGTAATTTATATCTTTGCAGAGATGAAATTCGCGGCTGTAATAAATATTATTGTTGTTCTGACCTTGGCCGTTGGCTTAATGAGTCAGCACCATGCAGATAGTATTGGCACTCCCGCAAAAAGCCATACCATGTCAGGCTATCCTGCTAATAGCGGCAACTTCTCCTCACATGAGCTTTTGGATATCGGGCATACCGATGATATTATCAGTGAAGTGCCGAAAACCATTGAAGCTCCTGTATTTATTCTGTTTGATGACGATCCATTTCAATTACCGGCCCGTGTAATATCCGGGTCATCTCCTTGCTGGCAACCACCGGAATCCCGTTTCTGATAGAAACTGACCTTTTATAACAGCTATTGATTGATATATAGCTGATCTTCCAATAATTGTATTCAAATCATGATTAAAGAAAAGAACAACGTTGCTCTTCTATCTGTTGTAGCTGCCATATTTCTGACGGGTTTTAAATTGGTCGTCGGACTGATTACGGGGAGTTTGGGGATCCTTTCAGAAGCTCTGCATTCCGGTCTCGACCTGATAGCTGCTGTGATTACCCTTTTTGCGGTTAAAGTATCCGACAAACCAGCTGATAAAGAGCATCAATATGGGCATGGTAAAGTGGAAAATTTAAGTGCGCTGGTTGAAACCATGTTGCTGTTAATTACCTGTTTCTGGATCGTTTACGAAGCTCTGAACCGGTTAATATCCGGCAAAACGGAAATTGAAGTTACCGTCTGGAGTTATATTGTGGTGGCCTTTTCCATCATAATCGATGTTACCAGATCCAGAGCGTTGAGCAGGGTTGCCAAAAAATATAATAGCCAGGCTCTTGAAGCCGATGCCCTCCACTTTTCTACTGATATCTGGAGTTCCGCCGTAGTAATGCTGGGCTTGATCTGCGCTAATTTCGGGTTCTTCTTTGCCGATTCTATTGCTGCACTGGCTGTTGCGGTGATTGTAATTTACGTTAGCTACCGATTGGGTAAACGTTCAATCGATATGCTGCTCGACCGGGTATCCCCTGAAATTCAGTCAAAAGTCGAAAACGCAATCACCCAGGTTACCGATATCAGCTATTACCATGATTTGAAAATCCGTCCTTCGGGTGCCGATACTTTTGTTGAGGTTTGTATTCATGTCAAGCCAGGATTAAGCATCGATGAAGCCCATAAAATAGCTCATCATGTTTCTGATGAGATTTCAAAAAATGTTGACCGCGCTCACGTTCATATTCATACTGAACCTGATACGGAAACTGAAATAGACTAATCTGCTGATTAACAAATTAAATTATCTGAAAAAATGGAATGTCCACTCTGTAAAATCCCACTATTAATAGCTGACAAGCAAGGAATAGAAATTGATTATTGCCCGCAGTGCCGGGGAATCTGGCTCGATCGGGGCGAACTGGAAAAGCTCATCGAACGATCAGCTCAAATCTACCCGTCCCAACCAGGAAATTACAATTTTGATAGTTCCCATCGATCCGATCATCATGATGATCACGATTCGCATGGCTACGATCAATATGGCCGGAAAAAGAAGAAAGGGTTGCTCGGAGACTTATTCGACTTCTGACCTGTTCACCCTTTGCTTGAGCCTTGAGCCTTTTCTTCTATCTTTGTGCCATGATTTTCGGCATCGGCACAGATATTATCGAAGTGGAACGCATCCGAGGGTTCATATCCAAGGGTGATTCATTCAAGCAACGAGTATTTACGCAGGACGAAATTGCCTATTGCGATTCTTTCCGTGATCCGGCCCCGTTTTATGCGGCCCGCTTTTCGGCCAAGGAAGCTTTTGTAAAGGCTTTAGGCACCGGATTTACCAGCGGAATCGGGTTTAATCAGGTCGAGGTGATTCACGTCGAACTGGGTAAACCCGAAATCCGTTTGAGCGGTAAAGCCCGAGAAGTGGCAGATGAGAAAGGTATCAAAACCGTTCACGTTTCCATTTCGCATGTGAAGGAGTGGGCCAATGCAGTAGTGGTGCTGGAAAAATAAGGTGAGCGGCGGCTTATTCCTTGATAAACCGTCTGGTCACTCTGGCCCCCTCCTCATCGGTCAGCACCAGCAGATAAAACCCCTTTTGTAAGGACGACACCTCGACCTGATGGGTAAACCGCCCACCGGTGGAATAGTTCTCAACCGCTCCCTCGTCGCTGATCACCCTGCCCCCCAGGTCAAACACCCGGAAACGGATCTTCCTGGCTGTCAGCAAAACCAGATCAATATTGATTTTGTCTGAAGCCGGATTAGGATAAAGATTGATGTAATCCAGGCCGGGAATCGTTTCACACAGGTTGGTGAAATAGACACAGGGAACCGGTTCTTCATCTACACTGGTGGTATCCTTTTGTGAATTACTACCCCCAATCCCTATGCTGCCACCCATCACGGGACTGGAATCCGGATTCATTTTTTTCAATTGATAGTTAAATTCCTTCCGCATAGGATCAGCGATTTCCGGAGGCAGACAACTAAAAAACTTCTCGTTGGGATAAACCCAAAAAATCGCTTCTTTGGCCCTTGGAGGAATGTTTTCTTCATCAATCTGAATAGGCAAACTTAAATTAATAAATGACACCAGTTCAGCTGGTTGCCCATGATTAAGGCTCTGTGGATTATAACCGACCGAGTAATTGCCCCAAGTATCGGTTATCCCATATACAACAAGAAATTGTCCCAGATTCCTGAATAATTTTCCCGGACCCACAAAACTCAAATTACTGGAGCCAACACTCCCTAATGAATCAATCCAGAATTTCCAGTTAGCCCTAGGATGTTGGTATTGATATTCAATGAGTTTGTCAGAGATCTTGAAACCCATACATGTTAAAACATCTGCTTTTAACTTGATCACATGAGCAGGATTTACAATCCCGGAATAGGAATAAGCCACCAGGTTTTGTGTGTTACCACTTTTTTTCAATTCTGCAGCGGTAAGAAAAACTCGTCTACTTCTGTCAGCCTGCTCTCCTGACAGACGAGCATAAAATTCTTTACTCACTTTAAACCAAACCAGTTGATCCTGCATAGGATATCCCCCCAACCTGATTGATGAAAAACGTACAGGAACTAATGTATCGTTCATCAGCTCGAAATAATCATCGACCTTTGCTCCCAATTGCCAAATAGCATTCAGGTTTTCACCTTTTAAATTACTCCTCAACACCGGGTAGAAATCTAATTTACCCAGCTCTGCTTTATTAGATTGATTGACAAAACCACCGGAACCAAAGCCAAACGATCCTCCGTACTGACCTTTATAGCTCCAGCAGTTCATTTTGGATCCATCCGGTAGCTGATTCAGATAATAGTATCCCTCGTCATCGAACATAAATCCCAAACGGGTTAACTCCTCTTTCGACAGATCCAGGATAATGCCCGCCAGAATCGTGTCCTTTTGAACGGGTTGAGCTGCTTCAACCGGCACTCCCGAATTGAAATCCGGTTTAGGTGCAGATTCCGGAACTGTTGGTCTGCCAGCCGGCTGAGGTTGTATCCGGACAGCCTCGTTTTTCGTTATACCGACGGGTTGGTTTGTCTGTTCAGCTTTGATCTGTTCAGGTTGTTCTACCTGGACATTACGATCTGCGTTCCAGTTTAGTAAACCTGCTGTTATCAGAATAATTGGTGTGATCATGATGAAAAATTTTAACGGATTAAACAATCGTGTGATCCGTCGGGGCCGGTATGAAGGGTTGGATGCCAGAGGAGAGGTTTGGCCCGACTCCAGCAGCGATTTTACTTCGCCAACCGGGATCTTCCGCGCTTCTTCACGCGCCTGCTCGAACATTTCAGAAAGAATTCTCTCTTTTTTCATTTGACTTCCTCCTTACTTAAATCCTGAGCCTTAAGCCTTAAACCTTTACTTTCTGCCCTCCTACCCTCCTGCCCTCTGCCTTCCGACGACGTAATCCATAATCGCAATTGTTCCCGTCCTCTTTTCAGCCTTGATTTCACCCCTGAAAGCGTTCCGCCCTGCAGCTCCCTGATCTCTTCGAGCGAAAAGCCCGAAAGTTCAAACAGTACAATGCATTCGCGCTGTTTGGGGGATAGTTTGCCAAGGAGGCTGTACAAAACCTCCACATCATGATGGGAATCGGGAGGTGTTTCCTGATCGGGCAGCATCTCCGCCACTCTTTCATCGAACTCCCCGCGAAACCTGTTTCTCCGGTACTGATGCAGTCGCAACCGCCGGGCAACGCCGAACAGATAGGCTTTGAAGGAATCTTTCTTCCGGAGTTTATCCAGATTCTCAAAGACAATCAGCACGGCCTCGCCTGCCAGGTCCCGGGCATCCTCGCGGTTACTCGTCAGTCCGCGACAATACCCCATGAACGCATGGTGACAGGGAGTGTACATCTCCATGAACACCTCTTGGTTGGTTGGAATCAATTGCGACTATTGGTTACTGAAAGATAGTGCCCTAACCTGGGAAAAAGTCGCAGGAGGCACAAAAAAAGGGGAGACCGGAAGAAGAGAGGGAGACCGGAGACCGGAGACCGGAAGAGCAGCTTTTGCATACATTTGAGGTAAGGGACGAGGTCCCGTCCCCGCTTTCGCGGGGATGACAGGAGCCAGCGCAGGCCTATACTCATTACCCTCGTAACGTTGTCATCCCCGCGAAAGCCTTTCTCTGTCATCCCCGCGAAAGCGGGGACCTTGTCCCTCTGTGTACTGCACTCTGCCCTATCATCCGCACTTCGAGTGCCCGCACTTTGTGCAAATCAGGCACCCTTCCTGGTAGATCAGCTCATCGCTGTCGCAATTGGAGCAGTGTTCTCCTTTTGAAGCTTTCGTTCCATCGGGAATAAACAATTTCAGGGCACGGGCTACGCCGCCTTTCCAGGAATTGATATTTTCATTATCCAGGCTCAGGGATGAAACCAGGTTAACCACATACGGAATCGGCATGCCATGACGAAGGACTCCTGAAATCAGCTTGGCGTAGTTCCAGAATTCTTTGTCAAACATATAAGACAGACCGCCGACTGTACATGGATTACCATATTTATCGGTATAGAGAAAATCGTAACGGGCTCCCTCGGCTGTTTTCACTTTTACTATCTGGCCTTTTTTAATGGATTTCGGAATCACCAGGGTATCTTCCTCAGCACGACCGGTGAATATTTCATAAGGCAGACCGTTCATCATACCGACAAAAGCCATCCAGTCTTCGTCATCATTTTTAAAGCGGAGCAATTCGGCTTCCAGAACCGGAGGGCGTTTATGCTCACGGTGCTGCTGGGCTTCTTCTTTTTTCTCCTTGTTTTTCAGTAAAACACCGTCGCGCGAACCTTCACGGTAAACAGTAACACCCTTGCAGCCATGTTCCCAGGCGGTGCGATATACATCGGCAACCGTACTTTCGGCAATGTCGTTCGGCAAATTCACCGTAACCGAAATGGAGTGATCTACCCATTTCTGAATGGCTCCCTGCATGCGTACCTTGGCTACCCAGTCGATATCTGCAGAGGTTGATTTATAGTATGGTGATTTTTTAACCAGTTCGTCAATCTGAGCCTCTGAAAAATCTTTCACTGAGGTGGTATCGTATCCGTTGATCGTCATCCAATCCATGAATTTGTGATGGAAGACGTTATATTCTTCAAATGAATCACCCATAGCATCCGTGAAAGAAACCTTGCACTCCGGATCGTTGGGGTTCACCTTGCGGCGGCGGCGGTAAACCGGAAGGAATACCGGTTCAATTCCGCTGGTGGTTTGCGACATCAGGCTGGTTGTGCCGGTTGGGGCAATAGTCAGCAGTGCCAGATTGCGCCTTCCCGATACGGTCATCTCCTGATACAGCTCCGGGTCAGCCTCCTTAATCCGGTTGATGAACGGATTGTTCTTTTCGCGCTGGGCATCATACATCGGGAATGAACCCCGCTCGCGTGCCATATTGGCTGATGAACGATATGCCTCTACAGCCAGACATTTCTGTACTTCAACGGCAAAGTCAATGGCAATGTCGCTTCCATAAGTCAGATTCAGAGCAGCCAGCATATCTCCTTCAGCAGTTATTCCGATACCGGTGCGGCGTCCCATTTCCGTTTTCTTCCGGATATTCTCCCAGAGTTTAATCTCCACCCGCTTCAATTCATAATCTTCAGGGTCACCGTTGATTTTGGCAATGATTGCCTCGATTTTTTCGCTCTCGAGGTCAATGATATCATCCATCATGCGCTGGGCATAATGAACATGCTTTTTAAACTTGTCGAAATCAAACCTGGCCTCGGGTGTAAACGGATTGTTCACATAAGAATACAGGTTGATAGCCAGCAAGCGGCATGAATCATACGGACAGAGCGGAATCTCACCGCAGGGGTTTGTTGAAACCGTCTGGAAACCCAGATCAGCATAACAATCCGGAATGGATTCCCGGATCACGGTATCCCAGAACAAAACACCGGGCTCGGCTGATTTCCAGGCATTGTGGATAATCTTTTCCCACAATTTGCGTGCATCGATATCCTTAACGTGCGACGGTTTATCAGAAATGAGTGGAAATTGCTGCCTGAACGGGGTATTATTGATCACAGCCTGCATGAACTCATCGGTAATTTTTACCGAAACATTGGCGCCCGTGACTTTCCCCTGTACCGTTTTTGCGTCGATAAAGTTCTCTGAATCAGGATGTTTGATCGAAATACTGAGCATCAGGGCACCACGGCGGCCATCCTGGGCCACTTCGCGGGTTGAATTGGAGTAGCGTTCCATGAAAGGGACCACTCCCGTGGAGGTCAGTGCAGAGTTCATAACCGGACTCATCGTAGGCCGGATATGGCTCAGGTCGTGGCCAACGCCTCCGCGGCGTTTCATCAGCTGAACCTGTTCCTGATCAATCTTCATGATTCCGCCATACGAATCGGATGATCCTTCATTCCCGATCACAAAGCAGTTCGATAATGACGAAATCTGGAACGGATTGCCGATACCGGTCATGGGCCCACCTTGCGGAATGATGTAGGTGAAGTTTTTCAAAAGCTGATAGACCTCCTCCTCCATCATCGGATTTGGATAACGCCTTTCAATCCTGGCAATTTCGCGTGCCATCCTCCTGTGCATGTCATCAGGCGACAACTCATATATATTGCCAGCTGAATCTTTCAGCGCATATTTGTTAACCCAAACTGTAGCCGCTAATTCATCACCTCCAAAATACTTGCGGGATGCTTCAACCGCCTGCTCCAAACTATAAGTTTTGGGACCTTTTTCTGTTTTAACTGACATTTCTTCTATATACATGGCACTGATAACATGTGTTTCTCAATGAGTTAGACAACGGGATTTGTTTTGCAGAGGACTTTCGCCCTGTTATCAAATTTAGCTCTGTCGGAACAGACCAGGAAATCTAACTTATTAACATTTAGGATTCCGGCTGCTTAAGGATTCTAATTACCAGATGGTTGTCCGGTTCATATCCATTTATGAACAGTGATTGTTCAATAATTTTCCAATAAATACCTAATTATTAGGTCACTAGAACCCATCTGACTTTTCATGTAATTGAGGGCCAGGTTCCCTGATTCAGCGCGGAAATTTGAATCGGAACACATTTTTTTGGCGATGGCTGAGAACTCATCGTAATCTTTTACAGGAAATGCTGCACCCGCACTGATCATGCATCCGGCTTCCCTGAATTTGGTCCAGTTCGGACCGTAGATTACCGGCAATCCGTAAGCCGCAGGTTCCAATGTATTGTGGATGCCTTTGCCGAAACCACCTCCGATGAAAGCCATGTTGGCCATAGAATAAAGTGAAGATAAAAGTCCGATTGAATCAATCAGGATAATTCTGTTTTTACCGAGAGCCTTCGTCAGCGGGCCCTCAATCCGGCTGTGCCGGGTAATCTTGCCATCAAACAGTCCCTCAATCTGGCAAAGATGTTTCTCAGAGATATCATGCGGAGCGATCACCAGGCTCCATGACTCCCTCAGCGGGCTGAACTCTTCGGATTTCCAGAGCCGGGCAAGCAATTTTTCTTCAGGTGGCCAGGTGCTCCCTCCGATGAAAACCGGAATATGGTCGTGGTGTATCGGCTTCCTGTCGTCCGACATCACGGCATCGACCCGGGTATCGCCGGCAACCAGAACCTGTTCAAAGTGATATTTTCTGAGCAATGCTGCAGATTCTTCATCCTGTACAAACACCCGTTTAAAACTCCTGAGCTGTTGCAGAAATACCCGGCCCCAGCTTTTAAATAGGTATTGATCTTCACGGAACCGTGCAGAGATCAGGAAAACGGGAATTTTTCGCTGATTCAGAGCTTGCAGGAGGTTGGGCCAGAAATCATATTTCACCAGAACGAAAAGATCCGGGTTGAGCTGATCGAGCAACCGCGCCATCTTCTGTTTTGTATCGTTGGGAAGGTAAAAAACCAGGTCAGCCAATGGATAATTTTTGCGTATATTGAATCCTGAGGGGCTGTAAAAGCTCAGTAGAATCCTGGCATCCGGGCACTCTTTTTTCCATCGTTCCAAAACCGGCCGCCCCTGCTCAAATTCACCCAACGAAGAAACGTGCATCCACAGGGTACGACGTTTCTTGTCAGCTTTCCAGGAAGATAACCGGGATGCGTTCTCCCTCCGGCCGGAAATCCACTGACTGGCCCTGCGGGAAAACGGAGAAGCGATCAGAATGACCAGGTATAATATCCTGATCCCGATTTGATACAGGAATAACACTAAATGCTAAAAATAGGTGTATGTACCAGCGGTTTTCTTTCCGATGGGGAATAACCAGCCTATCCGGATCCCATACATGAAATCATGGCGTGCTTTGGTTTCCGGCCCCAGAAGATCATAATTCCAGTCACGCCGGCACTCCGTCCATGCCTGATGGAACTCAAATCCAACGTAGAAATTGATTGGCTCATCATTGTCCATGTGAAGATATCCGATGAACTCATTCAAAGCAAAACCATTGGTGAGATGGTCAAATAACTTGGTATACTCATCGATCATGACCGGAATCGAGTACTCCTCCAACCGGAAAAAAGTCTTGTACTGAAGCAACCCTGCCGAAGCAGTAACCAATAAACCGGAGTTTTTATTCGGGCCGATCACCGGGATAATTTTCCCGAGTTTAATTCCGGCATAAAACCCTCTTTCATTGATCGTTGGCAGCATCCGCTCCCCGTTATTGGTAATAAACCAACCGTCTGGGTCCTGAACTCCCGCCAGAATACTTTCTTCCTTAAATTTGCCTGATGAAAAGAAGGTGAAATCGGGTCCAAACACCCAATTGGTGCGGGTTTTAAACAGATAGGACCCACCCACTCCTAAAGTCGGGCCATACCGGTCAGCGATATCGCCACCCAGCAACTGACCGCTCAGGTGGAAAGAAAAAATGTTCATCCGGAGGGTACTATCCCTGACCGTTTGAGCAGAAAGCAGAACAGGAAAGAACAGGAAAGCAAGGGCAAGGATTTTCTTTGCCATAATGATAATTGTATTTCAGCCGGTAAATATACAAAATGCCGTTTAACATTATTTAACCGCTGCCTGGAATGGCTTCAAATGAAGAATTGTACCTTGCAGCCTTAAACCTCAACAACGAATACAAAATGATTAAATTATCAGCTGTACTCAAAAGCATGATGACTGCCATTGTGCTCAGCCTGACACTTATTTCCGTTCAGGCAGCCGACAAAAAGGGTGCCAGGGAAGAGCCCAAAAAAGATCCGGTTTCTTCCTCCACCTTTAGTGCCTTAAAATTCAGGGGCATAGGCCCGGCCTTTACTTCGGGCCGAATTGCCGACATTGCCGTGAATCCAAAAAATTTCAGCGAATACTATGTGAGTGTTGCAGCCGGGAATGTTTGGAAAACCAACAACAACGGCACCACCTGGAAACCTGTTTTCGACAAATATGGATCCTGGTCAATCGGCCCGGTGGTCATCGATCCCAATAATTCAGAGGTAGTTTGGGTTGGAACCGGTGAATATAACTCACAGCGGGCCATCGGATATGGAGATGGTGTATATAAATCCATCGACGGCGGAGGCTCGTTTAAGAATATGGGACTCGGGAAATCAGAACATATCGGTCGTATCCGGATCGATCCCCGTAATTCCGATGTGGTTTACGTATCCTGCCAGGGCCCGCTGTGGGGACCCGGCGGCGATCGGGGCCTGTATAAAACCACCGATGGAGGCACAACCTGGAACAAAACCCTGGAAATCAGCGAAAACACGGGAATTTCCGATATCGAGATGGACCCGCGAAATCCGGATGTAATCTATGTTACAGCCTACCAGCGCCGTCGTCATGTATGGACGCTGGTTGACGGAGGCCCTGAATCGGCCATATATAAAACCACCGATGCAGGTAAAACATTTAACAAGATCAACAACGGACTGCCGGGCGGCGACCTGGGCCGGATCGGACTGGCTATTTCGCCGGTCAACCCGGATGTTGTTTATGCCATTGTTGAAGCCGCCGAAGGAGCAGGAGGATTTTTCAAGACGATAAACGGGGGCACCAACTGGCAGAAAATGAGCGACCACGATTGCGGATCTCCTCAGTATTACAGCCGGATTTATTGCGATCTCTGGGATGTCGACCGCGTATATTCCATGGAAACCTTTGCACAGGTTACCGATGACGGAGGCGCCACCTGGAGCAATCTCGGTGAAAACAAAAAGCATGTGGATAACCACTGCTTCTGGATGGATCCCCGCGACCCGAAACATTATATTATCGGATGCGATGGGGGTGTTTACGAAACATTTGACCGGGCACAAACCTGGCTTTTCAAACCAAACCTCCCTGTGGCACAGTTCTATCGCGTGGCCGTCGACAATGACCTTCCTTTCTATAATGTTTATGGAGGAACCCAGGACAACAACTCATTCGGCGGTCCATCACGGGTATTCCGCAATATCGGCGCCGTAAACGACGACTGGTGGGTAACCTGCGGAGGCGATGGATTCTTCCAGCAGATCGACCCTACCAACCCCGATATAGCCTATTCGGAATCACAGTTCGGAGGACTTGTCCGTTACGACCGCAAAAGCGGAGAGGCTGTTGGGATTCAGCCCCAGGAGCCGCTCGGCGAAGCCTATCGCTGGAACTGGAATGCGCCGATCCTGATATCGAAATACGATCACAAAACTCTCTATTTTGCTGCAAACAAGTTATTTAAGTCATCAAACTACGGAAATAAGTGGACCGTAATCTCGCCTGACCTTACCCGTCAGATGGATCGCAACAAACTTCCGGTGATGGGCGTTGTTCAGAATATCGATGCCGTGGCAAAAAACAATTCAACATCTGTTTGGGGCAATATTGTTGCACTGTCAGAATCACCGGTCAAACAGGGAACCCTGTTCGTCGGAACCGATGACGGCCTGATTCAGGTTACCACGGATGACGGGAAAAACTGGACAAAAATCGAATCAGTTCCCGGAGTGCCTGAAATGACTTATGTAAGCTGCCTTCTGGCCGACAAATTTGATTCAAATACGCTTTACGCCAGCTTCAATAATCTCAAACGGGCTGATTTCAAACCTTACCTTTTCAAAAGTACCGACCTGGGTAAAACCTGGACCGCAATTTCATCCAATCTGCCGGAAAACGGGATGGTTCATGCCATTCAGCAGGATCCGGTCAAGAAGGAACTACTCTTCATTGGAACAGAATTTGGCTTCTGGGTATCCATCAACGGAGGAGAAAAATGGATACAGTTGAAATCCGGACTGCCCACCACCGCCATCTATGATATTGCCATCCAGCAACGCGAAAATGATTTGATTCTGGCCAGCTTCGGACGGGGTTTCTTTATTCTGGATGACTATACATTATTACGGAACTTCAACCCTTCGGACCTGGATAAGAGTGCACACATCTATCCGATCAAGGAGGGTCTCATGTTTAGTCAGATGGATGGAAAATCCAGTTTGGGGCATAGTTACTACACCGCTCCGAATCCGGCTTACGGCGTTACTTTTACCTATTATGTGAAGGATGATGTCAAAACACTGAAGCAAATCCGCAAGGATGCTCAGGCAAAAGCACGCAAGGACGGAACCAATCCGCCCTATCCCACCTATGCCGATCTGAGAGCCGAAGAAGAAGAGCAGGAACCTTTCCTGTTTTTCACCATCAGGGATGCCAGCGGAAAAGTGGTTAAAACCATCAAAAACCAACAATCTACCGGAATCTCCAGGATAACCTGGGATTATGACCAGGAAATCAGGGGCATTCCGTATCTGCGGGGTAACAAGGCCAATCCGATGGGAACACCACCGGCTTACGCCACCGCTCTTCCGGGCAATTACACGGTTGAACTGGCACGAAATGTCGGGGGTGTTATTACCCAGCTGGCCGCACCGGAACCATTCTCGGTCAAACTGATCAATACTTTCGCACTTCCGGCCAAAGACCGCGCATCAGTGATCGCCTTCATCGAAAAGGCAACCAAACTCGGCAATACGCTGGATGCCACAGTTTCGGAGGTTTCCGACCTTTCAACAAATGTGCAGTATGGCAAACAGCTGCTGTTCAGCTATAGCGGTCCGGATAACCTGATGAAGGAACTCCTGTCACTGGAAACCCAGTTAAAAGATCTGGGAATCAGGTTCCGCGGCAATTCCATGATTTCCCGGTTACAAGATGCGGCTGAACCCGGATTGGCTCAGCGCATGGGTGGAGTTCGCTGGATCAGCGCCAACCAGGATGTCCCGGAAAGCGCTATGGAACAGTACGATATCGTTGCCGGCGAGATGAATAAAATCCTTCCTCAGGTTCAGCAGATCAAACAGTCAGTCGAACAACTGAAAAAGGAATTCGACAAACTGGGCTACCCCTGGACTCCTGGAAGAGAGATTCCGAAATTGTAAGAAAGTACCCGTTTATACGTTATGAGGGATAAGAGCTCCGGTTCTTATCCCTTTTTTCTTTTTATCTACTTTTGATTCATGGCTCAACGTTGCAAGATATGGTTCCGCTACTCTTCACTGAGGACCTATGCCTTTTGCCTGATTTTTGCCTTTTGCCTTTTGCCTTCTGCCCTGTTTTCGCAGCAGATACAGCGAAAACAAGTCTTCCCCGTCAGATCCGATACCCTCCGCATCGACACCCTATCGCTGGTCCCGGGTTCCTGGAAAATCTATCGCACCGACAGCCTGAGATTACCTGATAGCATTTACACCATCGACTGGATCAGATCTGCGCTGATTTTCAAACCCGATATCCTATCGAGGCCCGATAGTATTCGTATTGAATATGCCGTTTATCCGTTAAATCTGGATAAAACCTATCAGCATAAAAGTCAGCTGTTCAACCGGATCGACCCTCCGTTATACCGCCCTCTCACCGCATCCGGAGCTTTGGGTGAGTCGGCCCGGTATGCTGAAGGCTCACTCCGGAGCAGCGGCAGTCTGTCGCGGGGAGTAGCCATGGGAAATACCCGGGATGCCTCGCTCACCTCGAACCTGAATCTGCAGCTGGAGGGCAAGTTAAACAAGGAGTATCGCATCGAAGCCACGCTGACCGATGCCAGCATACCTATCCAGCCCGAGGGCAATACCCAGCAAATCCAGGAGTTCGATAAGGTTTTCATGCGGATATATAATCAACGGAACGAAGTGCTGGCCGGGGATTTTGATCTCCGCCCGCTAAACGGCTACTTCCTGCAGATGAACAAACGGGTGCAGGGAGCCAGGTTCACCACTGAAACATCCGGAAAATCAGGTAATTCCAATTTCCGCACCAGCACGGGAGCTGCGGTGGTCAAAGGGAAATATGCACGCAATAACATCCAGGGAAGCGAAGGAAACCAGGGACCATACACCCTCACAGGCGCAAACGGCGAAAGCTATATTCAGGTAATCGCCGGTAGTGAAAAGGTTTATATCGACGGACAACCGCTGATACGCGGGGAAGAGGCCGGCTATACGATCGATTACAATACCGCGGAAATCAGTTTTACGCCTAAAACACTCATTACCAAAGACAAAAGGATTATTGTTGAATTTGAATATACCGAACGCAGCTACTCCCGCTTCCTTTTTTATAATGAGAACCGGTGGAAAACTACCAAGGGTACCTGGTTCCTGAACCTGTACTCCGAAAATGATGCCAAAAACCAGCCACTACTGCAGGACCTTACAGATTCTAACAAACAACTTCTTTCCTCGATCGGTGACAACTCCAGCCTATCGAGGATAAGTGCTATCAAAGAGTCAACATACCGCAACGACCGGGTCTTTTATAAGGTGGCCGATTCAACGGTTAACGGGATCCGGTACGACAGCATCCTGATCCAAAGTTATCATGCCGACAGTGCAAAGTATGAAGCCGGATTCTCATTTGTCGGGGCCGGAAAAGGAAATTACATGCCAGCACAATCAGCCGCCAACGGAAGGGTTTTTAAATGGGTCGCTCCCGAAAACGGGACCCCAACGGGTAGTTATGAGCCCGTTACCAAACTGGTTACGCCACAGAGCAAGCAGGTTCTCTCGGCCGGAACAAGCCGGAAACTGGGGTCGAAAATGATGATGGACCTCGAGTGGTCACTCACCCGCAACGACCTGAACACTTTTTCAGATGCAAATGACGGGGATAATACGGGCTTGGGACTGAAGGCAAACCTATCGAGAAAAGATTATCTGAAAAAAGACAGCAGCCTGGCTGTCAACACATTCCTGAACTACCGGTTTACCGGTGCACAATTCAATGCGGCAGAGCGTTTCAGGGAGGTGGAATTCGAGCGCGACTGGAATCTGGCTACCGATGAGGTGAGTCAACAGGAAAACTTTGTTGAATCTGGACTGACCCTGATGGGGAAAGATAGTCTGCAGGCCTCTTACCGGCTCGAATATCTCAATCTGAAATCCAGCATGGATGGTTTCAGGCAATATACCAACGGCCGTTTGCACGGTAAAAAATGGCTGGCAACCTGGACGGGCAGCTATTTGCTGTCATCTGACACACTCCGCAGCACTTCTTTCCTGAGACATACCGGTCGTTATCGTCGCGAAATCGGCAAAATGTATGTGGAAGTGCTGGAAAATGCCGAAAACAACCGTTGGGAAAACAGGGATAGCGACACCCTCCTCCCGAACAGCCAGGCTTTTCAGGAGTTCCAGGTAGAGGCTGCGTTGAAGAAAGGCGACCGGCTGCCCTGGATGGTCAGGGTAAGCACCCGTGCCGACCGGCTTCCCTTTGGTGAACAATTGCTTAAGGGCTCCCGGTCGTGGGATGCCGAAAGCTGGTTCGACCTTTCAAAGAACCCGGCTCTGCCATTCCGGGCAGGATTCCATTTCCGGTCGCTGGAAGCAGATTCAGGAGATCTGGCCACCGGCGAAACCGGAAAGACCGTTACCGGCAGGATCGAAAACCGCTGGCAGGCCTGGAAAGGGCTGCTCCGCTCACAAACCTTTTTCGAGATCGGATCGGGATACGACCGTAAACCAGAGTACTCCTATCTGGAAGTCACAGCCGGACAGGGTTATTACACCTGGAATGATTATAACGGAAACAATATCAAGGAGTTAAACGAGTTTGAAACGGCCTATTTTCAGGATCAGGCAGCCTATATCCGGGTTTCACGCCTCGGAACCGAGTATATGCCTACCCTCGTCAATAAATTTAATCAGGTATTTACCATCCAGCCTAAGAAGGGGTTCGCCTCAAAGTTCACCAGCCAGCTGGCTTATCGTATCGATAAAAAGACCCCGAGAGGGGATTACCTGTATCTGGTGAATCCTTTCACCAACGATCCCAACGACGGGCGGCTGATCAACCTGAATACCCAGTTGAGGCACAACCTGTCGTTCAACAAGTCGGGCACCAAATTCAATGCCGACCTGATTACCCAGAAACAATCGACCCGGACGACACAAGTGAACGGGGCTGACGGAAAAGTTTTGTGGTCGAATTCCCTGCTGATGCGTTACCGGTTTCATTCCTCCTGGCAATTGAATTCCAACAGCGAATTGTCAAGAAAAGAATCGGTATCCGAATTTTTCAGCGCCCGTAACTACACCTTGCTGAGCCGGTCGGAACTCCTCCAGATCGAGTGCCAGGCCAGTAAAGGCTTCAGAATAGGACTCGATTGGGAAATCAGATCGGAAGAGAATTCCGGCAACGGCAGCAATTTACTTTCAAACCGGATCGAGTCGGTACTCACTGCACAGATTCCCGAAAAAGGCCAGATCAGTTTTTCGGTTCAATATGTTTACATCAGCTTCGAGGGTCAGGCCGATTCACCATCAGGATATGCTATGCTCAGGGGGTTCAGCAACGGGCACAATGGAGTTGCTCACCTTTCGGCACGATATAAACTGGGGAAAAATCTGGTTCTTGAAGGAGTTTATGAAGGCAGGATCACTCAGGGAGGTAAACCTGTTCATAATGCCCAGTTACAGGTAAGGGCTGTTTTTTAAAAGGCTGATAGTAAAAGGTCGATATCCTGGGAAACCATTCCAAACTGGTTGCCTATCAGCTCGTTCGTTAGTATTCCATTATACAGATAGACTCCGCGCCTTACCCCCCGGTCATCCCTGATCAGCTGCAGGATACCCCCGCAACGACCTTTATCCAGTAAAACAGGCATCAGAACATTGCTCAGTGCGATGGAAGCCGTCCGGGCTACTTTGGCCGGCAGATTAGGTAACATATAGTGAACAACACCATGCCGGGTGAATACCGGTTGTTCAGGCGTTGTATAGATGCCCGTTTCGAAACTGGATCCCTGGTCAACATGGATGTCGATCAGTACCGATCCGGGTTTCATCGACATAATGATATCTTCGGGAATCAGATAGAAGGAGTCCTGATGGAGCCGCTGGAGCGTGCTGATCACCAGGTCGGCTGTTTCAAAAGCCTTTTTCAGGACGGGCGGGTGCATGACGGAGGTAAAGATCCCCAAACCCAACGCATTTTTCAGCGCCCGGAGTTTGGGTATCGACCGGTCGAATACTTTTACAATTGCTCCCATTCCCAGAGCGGTGCGGGCAGCATTTTCCGACGCGGTTCCGGCGCCCAGGATGACCACTTCGGCCGGGGTTATGCCGGTAATACCACCAAGCAATATCCCTTTACCGTTACTGGTGCTGCTGAGTAATTCAGACCCGATATTCATGGCTACCGTTCCGGCAATTTCACACATCGAGCGGAGGACCGGCATTTCCTGTACCTCATCCTCAATAAGTTCAAAAGCAATTGCCGTAACTTTACGGCGGATCAGCTCCTGGAAATAAAGCTCATCACGGGTGGCCAGACTGAGACCGGTGATGACTGTTTTTCCGGTGGAGAGCAGCTCGATTTCCTGCTGGGTGAGCGGAGAAACTTTCAGAATGATGTTGGCCTCAAAAACGGAAGACTTGTTTTCAAACAGTTCCCCGCCGGCCTCCGAATAATCATGATCCGAAAACTTGGCCCCATTGCCTGCTCCACGCTCGATCAGTACCCGGTGCCCATTTTCAACCAAAAGTAAAACTGCCTGCGGAGTAAGCGGGATGCGCGTTTCCTGAGAATCAGATTCTTTGGGAACTCCGATCACAAAATGCTTTCCCTTTTTTTCACGATCCAGGGTCTCCTCCTTGGGCATCATCCCGTGTTGAAAAAACGACAGGGGTTTTCCGGTCTCTTCCATAGCGTCAGTAGTCTTCTTCTAAAGAAAAGCAAGTTACAAAATATCCCCGGAATCTGTTATGCAGGATTTTTAAGCCGGATGGTACGACTGCCATCGGGATTTTCAGTGAGGATCACCTTTACCACGGTTTCGGGCAAAAGCTCCTCTACCTTTTCGGGCCACTCCATGAGGCACCAGCAACCACTATCGAAATATTCGTCAATACCAAAATCCAGTGCCTCACTGATTTTGTTAATGCGATAAAAATCAAAATGATAGATCAACCCGTTATCGGATGGATATTCATTGACCAGAGCAAACGTGGGACTGGTTACCTCTATGGTCACTTTCATACTCCTGCAGATTGCCCTGATCAGGGTTGTTTTGCCCACACCCATGGATCCGTAAAAGGCCAGAACCCGATGGTTGCCTGCCGCTTTGATGACATTTGCGGCGATTCCGTTGAGTTCGCTCAGGCGTCTGGCGGTAAAAACCCACTCTTTCATACGGGTATTACTTAGGTTGAAGTACGATAAACGGAACGAGCATCTCTTCGAGGCTCACACCCCCGTGCTGGAAAGTGTTCCGGTAGTACTTCACATAATGATTGTAATTATTCGGGTAGGCAAAGAAATCAGCGCCTGTGGCAAAAATGTAGCTGGTGCTCACATTGGATTTAGGTAGCTGAATCTCTTCGGGCCTGGTAACTTCAAAAACCTCTTTCGGGTTGTAATTCAGGTTTTTACCCTGTTTATACCGCAGATTTGTCGTAGTCAACCGGTCACCGATCACCTTCACCGGGTCCTCTACCATTGTAGTTCCATGATCGGTGGTGATTACGACGGTCACATTTTTGGTGGCCAGTTCGCGCAGCAGCTCCAGCAGAGGAGAATGGATAAACCAGGTGTGCGTAAGGGTGCGATAAGAGGCCTCATCATCAGCCAGCTCACGGATCATGTTTGTGTCGGTTCTGGCATGCGACAGCATGTCAACAAAATTGTAAACCAACACCGATAAGGGCATATCCGTCAATTCATTCGGATGTTCAACCCACCTTTTCCCGGCACGATTGGTGCTGATCTTGTCATAGACAAACTTAACCGGTAAACGCAAGCGGGTCAGCAGGTTTTTGAGTAGCTCCTCCTCATGCATATTCTTGCTCCCCTCCTCAAAATCTTCCATCCAGATATCGGGATACATTTTTGAAATGGCGAGCGGCATCAATCCACTAAACAGCGCATTCCTGGCATACTGGGTGGATGTCGGGAGTATCGAAAAATAGATATCGTCCTGTTCAACCGTATAGTATTCTGAAATAACCGGTTCGAGCACCTTCCACTGATCATAGCGGAGATTGTCGATCACAATCATGACAACCGGATTATTCCTGGCCATCAGAGGCACAACCTTGTGCTTCATGATATCCGGTGACATCAGCGGCCGCTGTCCGACATCCTTCGAAAACCATTTTACATAGTTGGCACGGATAAAGCGGATAAAATTCTGGTTCGCTTCGTTTTTCTGCATCCGGAATACCTCCTCCATGGGAGTATCGGTACTGCTTTTAAGCTCCAGTTCCCAGTATACCAGCTTTTTATAAACTTCGATCCAATCTTCCCACGAGAGGCTCTCACTGATCTGCATACCGATCTTTCCGAATTCGGTTTGATAGGTGGAGGTGGTTTTTTCGCTGATCAGCCTTTTGGTGTCGACAAACTTTTTGATGGTCAGCAGCACCTGTTTCGGGTTGACCGGCTTGATCAGGTAATCGGCAATTTTTGAACCGATGGCCTCATCCATGATATCTTCCTCTTCACTTTTGGTAATCATGACCACCGGGATGTTGGGCCGGATGGTTTTGATCCTGGAAAGAACCTGCAAACCAGTCAAACCGGGCATGTTCTCATCCAGAAAAATCAGGTCGAATTCCCTTTCGGTCACCTGCTCGATGGCATCTTCCCCGTTATTGACCGTGATGACTTCAAACCCCTTGCCACGAAGAAGATAAATATGAGGCATGAGGAGATCGATCTCGTCATCGGCCCAGAGAATGGAAAGGGATTTCGTCATTATTCGGATTATTCTTTCAGGTAATTATTCGTAAAGAATTGGAAGTAGTCAAACACGTTTTTATTCTTGAAGAGCCGGGTAAAGTTATCCTTAGTGATCACAAAATGGCGGTATTCGGTTTCCTTCATACCTTCATATACTTTATCATCCATCGAGATAGCCTTGTAATAGTCCATGGCTTCCTTCTTGTTGGTGAAATTTTTAACGGAAATAATCTGCAGCTCGTCGTCGAACACTGACGAGGAAACCTCGAAGAAATCCTCATTATATTTTTCAACGTTGAAATTGGATATTCTGAACTTCAGTTTTCCGACATCCACATTTACTGCTGAAACCATGGTAATGTAGAAGTGTGTAGAAGAATTGTCAGCGAAAAATGCTCCGGTCACCTTCTCTTTGGGTTCCTCGACACGACCGATCTGCATCTTGCGCGGCCCTTTGTTCAATCCGCTTGACGGGCCCTTCTGAATGTAGCTCAGCAAATTTTTTGCCGGATCGGCAACCTCACTGTCCGGGTATTTGAATATCAAATCATTGATCGATTTAACCAGCCCGGCAGTATCAGCAGGATTCTGTCTGGCGTAGGCCATGATGCGCAGCAGTCCGAATTTATCCCTGATGGGATTGACCTTGAAGGCGGTATCGGCTTTCGCACAATCCGTCAGTACACTGGCATAAGCCTTTCCCTTATAATTTCGATAGGTGTTCTCATAAAACTTCATGACTGTTGCACGCTCGTCGTCGAGTTCCTTGAAATAGTTTGGGTTGCTGATAATCTTGGCCGAACGGCTTTCGGGGAATTTCTGCAAGATCAGGTCTTTGTAATACTTGATCTGATCATCGATTTTGAGAGCCGTATAAATCTGATACATATTGTAATAAGAGAACAGCAGCTTCTCATCTTCGGGAAACCGCTTATTCAGTCTGTCGAAATACTCGATGGCCTCATTCGGCCTTTGCAGTTCATCTTTAAATATTTTACCGGCATTCAGGTACGCCTGTGCAACCCGCTGGTTGGATTCCTGCATCAGGGTGTCATTCATCGGGAGTTCATTGAGGTAAAACTCTCGCTGGGTGGGCTGGAATTTATTGGATTTAGTACTAACCGCGGGAGTTGAGATTTCCCCGGTCTCCCCTTCGGTACTCAGATCACCGGCTTCCGATATCACCTTCTTATTCGATCTTCTCCAGTTGTCCTCCAGTTTCCGGCGACCCCAGAATTTTATGAACTCAATACTTCCATAGCTGATGGCTGCCTGATTGTAAAAATACCAGCTGCTCGAGCCCGACAGGTCAGAGCCAGCGCTGGTGCTTGACAAGGCCGAATTACTCACGCCGGAGTTACTTGTAAGGCTTCCGAAAGTTCCCCGGTTATTCATCCCGCCAACGGTATTCATCCCTTTCATCCGCCCCGATTGAACATTCATCCTTTCCTCCTCAAGGGCCAGGCGCTCTGCCTCCGCTTTCTTCACCGCTTCGGCAACCATGCCGTCGATGAGTTTATCGCGCTCCGGTTGGGGCATTTTTGCAACCCTCTGCAAACTGTCTTCTTTCAGGGTTATACCGATATTCTCAGCCAGAGATCTGACGTCTTCAGCAAATTCCGTAATCTTCTTATAATCCTGATAGGTATCCGGCAACGACTGGCTGCAGCTGTCGTAATAACAGCCAGCCGGCACAAAATCATTTTTTGCATAATAGAGGTTGGCCAGAGCGAGATAGGAAATTCCTTTCTGCGTCAGGTTTGTGGTATTACTCCACACCGATTTTTTATAGAGCAGAACTGCCTCAGCCTCATTGCCTTCCTTAATTTCGAGTTCCGCCAGGGCATAATAAACCTGATCCAGGTAATCAACATTTTTGGCGTCCTTGAGCATCTTGGTCAACTCCTTGCGAATCCGGGCACCTGCCTGATCTCCGCCCTGAAATAAACGGGCACGGTTGATCTTCGCATTAAAGGCCATCTCATAAGAAGGATTCATATCATTAACCCAACCATACCACTTCGAAGCATTGAGAGAGTCCTTTGCTTTCTCGTATACCTGCCCCAGAACATAGCCGATCCGAAGTCTCTGCGATTTTTTGGGATACTGCTCAGCCGACCTTTCCAGCAGGGGTATGGCCGTTAACAGATCGCCCTTGCGAAGATACCAGTCGGCATAAACCGCCTCAATCTGAGGTTTCAGTTTTGAATTAAGTTTCGGGTCACCCTGCAATCGGTCAAGAATCTGCTGTGCTTCAGGATATTGCAGGAGCTCCAGGTGAGCCATGGCAAGCCACAGGTTGGCTTCATCAGCCAAACCGTCGTTTGGAAATTGGGTAATCACATACTCTAATGTCTCCATCGCCGGATAAAAATCCCTTTTGTTGAAATAAGCCTTGCCCATGAGCAAAAACGCATCATCGATCCACTTAACATACTCATTTTGACGAAGAAACTCCTTTTCACGATCACTTCTGGCACCCTTTTTCAATTTCGGCTTGGCTTTGATCGAATGCATTCCAACGACCTTCGAACATTTTTTTATCGTTTTGTCCATATCCGACAAAATCAGACGAGCAGCTTCCTTTGAACTATAGGTAAAAAGAGGCAGTTGATTGCTAAAATCGTCCTTAAAACTCGCTTCTGATTTTTTTAACCCCTGATTATAAGCATCATAACCATTAAAATAGATGTTGTAATGCGACGTAAGATTATGGTAACTCCGTGTTACAACCGTATTTTTCTTGGTCGAACAGGAGGCAGCAATCATCAGGATAATTACTGGTATAGCGGTGCGAAAAACCTTATTCAATCTTTGATTTCACTTTAGTTTCTAACGTAATAACTTTAACAATGCAAAAATATTTTATAGTTGGATAAAAACCCTATCAATCCAAAATAATAGTACTTTAGTTCTGTTGACCAAAATAGACAACACCTGAATCGGTATTCTAATGAAAATTTTCGTAGTTGAAGATGACAAGTTTTACAACAAACTGATTGAGCATCATTTACGGCTCAATCCGGATCTTGAGGTTGAAACATTTTTTACCGGTAAAAGTTTCCTCGACAAGCTGGGTGAAAACCCGGATGTGGTTACCCTGGATTTCGGGCTACCTGACATGGACGGGCATGACGTCATGGAAAAGGTGAAAAAGTACAATCCCGGAATCCATGTGGTCATGATATCCGGTCAGGAGAATATCTCCATCGCCGTTAAGCTGCTCAAAGAGGGTGCCTATGATTATATCACCAAGGATGAGAACATCAAGGAGAGGCTCCTGAACACGATCCATAACATCCAGACTACTCAGATATTAAGGAACCAGGTCAATCAGCTGAAAACCCAGATTTCTGAAAAATACGATTTCTCAAAAGCCATTATCGGCGACAGTAAAGCCCTGAAAAAGGTTTACTCGTTGATCGAAAAGGCGATCCAGGTGCAGAACATGACGGTTTCCATCCGTGGAGAAACCGGTACCGGTAAAGAATTGGTTGCCCGTACCATCCATTATAACTCGATCCGCAAGGATAAAGCTTTTGTGGCCGTCAATATGGGTGCCATACCCCGTGAATTGCTCGAAAGTGAGCTGTTCGGCCATGAAAAGGGTGCATTCACCGGCGCTTATAGCCGGAACATCGGAAAATTCGAGGAGGCTAACGGCGGTACTATCTTTTTTGATGAAATAGCCGAAATGGAGATCGATCTGCAGGTAAAAATTCTCCGTGCAATCCAGGAAAGAGAGATCGTCCGCGTAGGAGGAACGTCAGTGGTTAAGGTGGATGTCAGAATCATCACCGCTACCAATAAAGATCTTCAGGAAGAGGTTAAGAAGGGCCATTTCCGCGAGGACCTCTATTACCGGCTGCTGGGATTGCCCATTTTACTGCCGCCTCTGTCGGAGCGCGATAACGACATCATCATCCTGGGCAACCATTTCCTCAAGGAGTTCTGCAAGGAAAACAATCTGCCCAAGAAAGAATTCTCGGCAAAAGCCAGAAACAAACTGCTCACCTATCATTACCCGGGTAACGTCAGGGAATTAAAAGCAATCGTGGAACTCTCCGTAGTAATGTCAAATCAGCAGATCATCGATGAGGACGATATCATGTTCAGCCCAACCAATACAGGTCTTGATCTGTTTGCCCAGGATATGACCCTGAGGGAATACGAAAGCAAGATCATCGGTCACTACCTTGAAAAGAACAACAACAACGTAGTGCTGGTCGCAAAAAAACTCGATATCGGCAAGTCGAAGATCTATAACATGATCAAGGGCGGAGAGCTTTAAACAGCCTCAACAGATTTCACTTCCGGCACCTGTTTCTTCAACGTATTCTCAACTCCGGCTTTTAAGGTCATGGTGCGCATCGGGCATGTTCCGCATGCACCAACGAGTTTAACTTTAACCACCATGTCATCGGTAATCTCAACCAGTGACAGATCGCCACCGTCAGCCTGCAGGTAAGGGCGTAGCTGTTCAAGAACAGCTTTGATTTTTTCTTCGGTTTCCTGATTAACCATATTGCTTATTATTATAGAATTATTTCGATAACTGAACAATTTCCGTTGGTTCGGCAGAAGCATTGCGGATGTCTACCTGACGAACAGTTTCCAGTGCAAGATCCATAAAGGCCCTGCCACTGATGGTGTGCTCATCACCAGCAACCGGACTGCCTTCATCACCCCCTTCGCGGATACTCTGAACAATCGGTATTTGCCCCAATAAAGGAACATTCATCCTGGCTGCCAGGTCTTTACACCCGTCTTTGCCGAAAATATAATACTTGTTGTCAGGCAACTCTTCCGGGGTAAACCAGGCCATATTCTCCACCAAACCCAGAACCGGCACACGGATCGACTGGCCGGTAAACATGCTGATACCCTTAATGGCATCAGCCAGCGCCACTGCCTGTGGCGTTGAAACGATCACCACTCCGGTAACCGGAATGCTTTGTACCAGGGTCAGATGAACATCTCCGGTTCCGGGAGGAAGATCTATCAGCAGATAGTCGAGCTCACCCCAGTACCCATCGTGTATCAATTGCTTCAAGGCACTGGTTGCCATAGGCCCGCGCCATACAAGAGCTTCATTCTGATCAACAAAGAAACCGATCGACAAAACCTTGATCCCGTATTTTTCGGCCGGAATAATACGATCTGCACCGTCAATCTTTTTCAACAAAGGCTTGGCCGACTCCATTCCCATCATCTTCGGAACCGAAGGACCATAAATATCGGCATCGATCAATCCAACCGAGTAACCTAGTTTAGCCAATGCCACGGCCAGGTTTACGGCAACGGTCGATTTACCGACTCCGCCCTTGCCACTGGCAATGGCGACAATATTTTTAACGCTGGGAAGTGGCCGGTCATGATGAACCACCTGCTCAGCACTTATCATGATGTCTGTTTCCACATCCAGGCCCAGGTTAGACTGGATGACCTGCTCGCATGATTTTTTCACCGATTGTGCAAACGGATTTTTCGATTTGGGAAAAATCAGCGTAAAACTGACCTTCCGTCCGTCGATTTTCAGATCCTTTACCATATCCTGGCTAACGATATCTTTCTCGTTATCAGGATTAATGACCTTCTTCAGGTTGTCGAGCACAGAAGAAACTGTCAGTGACTCCATTTATTTTTATTTAGTTTAAATAAAGGGGCGAAATTAATGAACTTTTCAGATTCCCGATTCGGGTTCAGGCATTTCTTTGACGGGATCCCAAAAGATTCTGCTGAAATCCTGCACCTGGTCATCCTCAACAACAATACCTTCACTTTCAAGCATTTCTTTCATGGTATTTGCACCACCAAAATAGTGTTTGCCCGAGAGCAAACCGATTCGGTTGACGACCCGGTGAGCGGGAATAAATTCTTTTTCACTGAATGATTTGTTTACCGCCCAGCCTACCATCCGCGAGGATTGCGGAGATCCGAGATAGCTGGCAATGGCGCCATAGGTTGAAACCCGTCCGTAAGGTATGCACCGCACAACCTGAAACACTCCTTCAAAAAATCCGGCATCGGTCATAACGGGATAGGCTCTTCGCGGGGTTCGGTCAAGCGGCGGCTGTGCTCAGGAACAAATGAAATATAGGTAATAGGCTTGCCCAGCATGAGAAATCCGGATTCATAATGGGTGCGGATCGAGAGCACCTCATCCGCCAGTTCGGATACATACAGGTCGGCCGTACACTTGTCGGGTACAATTCCGTTCCATTTCAATAATGAGAGGGTGTACTCATGAAGAAGCTGGCTGTCGGTTTTCAGATGGATTCTTCCATTGGCAGCAAGCATATCCATATACATATTGATAAACCGGCTGCTGGTCAGTCGCTTGCGGGGCTTTTGAGCCTGCGGATCGGGAAAGGTGATCCAGATTTCAGACACTTCATCCGCAGCAAACATCCTGAACAGGAACTCGATTCTGCAACGCAGGAAAGCCACGTTGCCGAGCTCCAGCTTCAGTGATTCCCGGGCTCCCTTCCACATACGGGCGCCTTTGATGTCGACCCCGATGAAATTGTATTCCGGTGATCGCTTGGCCAGCTCTACGGTATACTCGCCCCTGCCGCAACCCAATTCAAGAATGATGGGCTTATCGTTACCGAAAAACCGCTCGTTCCAATGTCCCTTCATTTCATAATCCGCAGTCAGTATGGCATTGCCATCCGGCTCGAAAACATGCGGGAACTCCCGCATTTCATCAAATCTTTTGATTTTGCTGATCCTGGCCACAGTTATCCGGCTTTTTCGATTCTCAATCCGAGATCAGTGATATATTTAAGCTCCTGGTCCCTCATTCCCTGGTCAATCTCAAAAATGTATATGCCCGGGCTCGGGAATCTCACATGGTACCGCAGGGGAATCTCCATCCCGAACCGTCCTCCTGATCCTTTGCCCTGCCATTTGCCCTGCTCATCGGCCAGGCGACATTCGAGGGTATCCCTCAAAACAGCTCCGGTAGGTGAATTGGTGCGGATAAACAGCCAGAGGTTGGAATACTCATACCGTCCGTCATTTCTGATCTGCATATAGATATTATACGAGCTCATGGTATCCCTGACAGGTACTTCAAACCGATAAAAATGACTGGCCGGCCATATTCCCTTTTCGATGGGTACATTCCTGACATAGAAATCTTTCTGTCCGCATGCTGACAAAAGGAGCCCCATGACTATCGCCATCACCGGTCCTGAGATTCGGTTCATGATTTTTTGATTACCGTGATTTTTGGCCTGTTTTCGGGTTCTTCCTGAGCTTTTGGCCTGGCAGGAGCCTGCGGCCGGCGTTGCGGCCTCTTTTTGGTATCGAAGCGGGTCAGGCTCTCCTGACCGGCTGCATTCATATACCCGATCTCCTCGACCACTTTTGTCAGATCAACATCGGTCAGCTTATCAACGATGATGCCCTGTTTATTCAGGCGGATGATCTCCATAACCCTTTCCACGGTAATCGGAATGAGGTTCATGGCAGCCGATGAATCAAACGAATACCACATCATACGTTTGAAAATATCTGTTTTCTGATGATAGGCCTTGCCCTCCCTGGTTTCGAGCACAATTTCCGCTGACGGAAAATCTTTCTGTGCATCCAGATAAGCGTCAACTTCATAATTCAGGCAGCACTTCAGTTTGCCGCACTGACCGGCTAGTTTCTGCGGATTGAACGACAGCTCCTGGTTTCTGGCGACCGTGGTGGTTACCGTAATAAAACTGGTCAGCCAGGTCGAGCAGCACAGCTCGCGGCCGCAGGAGCCGATCCCGCCGATACGTCCGGCTTCCTGACGGGCACCGATCTGCCGCATCTCAACCCGTATCTTGAACTCATCGGCCATATATTTGATCAACTCCCTGAAATCCACCCGGTCATCGGCGATATAGTAGAAAATAGCCTTTGTTTTATCTCCCTGGAACTCCACATCCCCGACTTTCATATCGAGCTTCAGCATTTGCGTGATCTTTCGCGCGCGCAACATGGTGTGATGCTCCAGCCCAATGGCTTCCTTCCACTTATCTATATCGGCCTGTTTGGCTTTCCGGTAAACTTTTCTGAACTCATATTCATCGGGATCGATCCGGTACTTCCTGAGCTGATTCAGCACCAGCGGACCCGTCAGCGATACCATTCCGATATCATGACCGGGAGAAGCCTCAACGGCAACCAGGTCGCCCGGAACCAAATTTAATGTATTGACATTCCGGTAGTAAGCTTTCCGGGTATTTTTGAATCTCACCTCAACCAGATCCATTTCGCTGATCCCGTGCGGGATGTCTCTCAACCAGTCGAACACACTTAGTTTGGTGCATCCTTCCTGATTGGGGCAGGGCTTACCTTCCGATTCAGTATCCAGATGGGGGCAACCCCTGAACAATATAGCGTCTTGTAGTGTATCCATGGCCGTAAAGATAATTATTCCCGCTGAATTGTGATGTAGCGGTGTGCATCAGCCTTTTGCGGCTGGTGCCGGAATTCTGAGCAAACGATAGAGTTGCAGACATAAATCGGTCAGCAGTATTTTCGGATTGGCGTTCATCGAGATATGCGCAATAGCCAGATCGAATTCCCTCATGAGCCCGTTGATATTTCCGGGATGAATGAAGGCATTGAACTTCGCTGAAAAGGCCAGTTCCTCATGGTCCATGATTGCCAGCTCGGGGACTCCCTGATTGAGCATAAAATTGCTCCTGACCATGCCCAGGGCATATTCAAAGAACCATTTCTGGCGTTCCCGTCCGATTTCTGACACCTCGCTTACCCAACCGGTAATGTCCTGAATTTGCAGTCCGAACGAAATCCGCATCATCCGCATAAAACGATCCCTGTTGCGTCTGTTTTCATCGCTCTGGTCGATCATCTCCCTGGCCTGCAAATAATCGCCCTGAGATCTTTTCACCACTTCACGGATCAGTGCCTCCTGCCCGGGGTACTCCCCAAACAGCTTTTGCTCAAGCTGACCGGTTCCGATCCTGGGCACTTTAACGAGTTGGGTTCGGGATAAAATCGTGGGTAAAACATCATCTGTCCCACAGGTAACGAAAAGAAATACCGTGTGATCGGCAGGTTCCTCGATGATCTTCAGCAATTTGTTTGCCGCTGTGGGATTCATCTTTTCAGGCATCCAGAAGATCACCACCTTATAATCCGACTGAAAAGATTTATAGGTGAGTTTTCGCAGAATATCCTGAGCCTCCTTCTTAAAAATACCGGCTTGCTTGTTTTCGATACCCATGTGATGGTACCATCCTTCAAGCGACGGATATGGATTTGCCGTCAGGTATTGCCTCCACTCGGTGATAAAATCATCACTCGACGGTTCATCCTTTATCTTGGCAGTTCTGGCCACCGGAAAAACGAAATGAATATCCGGATGAACATATTGTGCCGCCTGATGGCAGGCCGGGCAAACACCGCAGGAATCCCCATCCGTGGGATCGGTGCATTGAAGATACTGAGCGAGCGCTAAAGTCAATGCATAATGACCGCTTCCGGGACTCCCGGTCAGCATCAGGGCATGACTTACCCGGTTGGTTTTCACCGACTGCAATAAAAGGTCACGAATGGCATTCTGTCCCGGTATTTCACTGAAGCGCATGGCCCAAAAATAGCCAACATTTTTTAACTTTGTGAGGCTTTTTAAAGTACCCTTAATTCATACCGACTATGTTAACAATGGATTCATTTAATTTCGCCGGTAAACGGGCGATTATTCGGGTCGACTTTAACGTCCCGCTGAATAGCAGTTTCGAAATTACTGATGACACCAGAATCAGGGCAGCCATCCCAACCATTCAGAAAATTCTGAAAGATGGCGGATCAGTCATCCTGATGTCGCATCTGGGCCGGCCGAAAGAGGGCCCGACCGATAAATACAGTCTGAAGCATCTGATTCCCGATCTCAAAACCAAACTCGGGGTCGACATCAAGTTTGCACCGGACTGCATCGGCGAAGAGGCTAAAACAATGGCTGCTGCGCTGAAACCAGGTGAAGTGCTTCTCCTCGAAAACCTCAGGTTCTATAAAGAAGAAGAAAAGGGTGATGCTGATTTTGCAAAGAAACTGGCCGGTCTGGCTGATATCTATGTGAACGATGCATTCGGAACCGCCCATCGTGCTCACGCTTCAACCACCATCATTGCCAACTATTTCCCTGGCAAATCGATGTTCGGATACATCATGGAAAACGAGGTCAAAAGCATCGATAAAGTCATGCTCGACCCGAAAAAACCTTTCACGGCCATCCTCGGCGGCGCCAAGGTTTCCACAAAGATCACCATCATCGAAAACCTCCTCGGCAAAGTCGATAACCTGATCATCGGCGGTGGAATGACCTATACCTTCATCAAAGCCATGGGCGGCCATGTCGGAAATTCGCTGGTCGAAGAAGATCTGCTCGAAATGGCCAAAAAAGTGATGGACCTTGCCCACGAAAAAGGGGTCAACTTCTACCTGCCGGTTGATGGAGTAAATGCCGACAAATTCGACAACGAAGCCAAAACATCGGTATCTGCTATCGACCAGGTGCCCGACGGATGGATGGGACTGGATATCGCTGAAAAAACCATCAAAAATTTCTCCGAAGTCATCGAAAACTCACATACCATTCTGTGGAACGGACCGATGGGCGTTTTTGAAATGCCGAACTTCCAGAAGGGAACCGTCGAAATTGCCAAAGCTATTGCCCGTGCAACAGAAAAAGGAGCCTTCTCACTCGTTGGCGGTGGTGATTCCGTTGCGGCTCTCAACCAGTTCAATATGACCGATAAGGTGTCATACGTTTCAACCGGCGGCGGCGCCCTGCTCGAGTATATCGAAGGCCAGGTGCTTCCGGGAATCAAAGCGATCAGAGGGTACTAAGGCGAAGAGCAAAGAGCGAAGGGCCCTTGTCATTCCCGCGAAAGCGCTTTTTCTGTCATTCCCGCGAAAGCGGGAACCTTGTCCCTGAATACGAATTTTGGCAAAAGCAAGAACAGTAATGGATATTAAGCTTGATGAACATGCTGTTTTAGAAACTTTTCGTCTTCAGGCAACGGAAAACCCGGTGTACAAAAAGTATCTGGAGCTGCTGAAATGCAATCCGGAGGATGTTCAGGAAACCGGACAGATCCCATTCATGCCCATCGAGTTTTTCAAGACTCACCGGGTGGTGACCGGATCAGGGACGGAGACCCGGGTGTTTGAATCGAGTGGCACCACCGGCGCCCAAACGAGCAAGCATTATATCCTTAACGAAGATCTATACATTGACAGTATTGAATCCGGGTTCCGGTTTTTTTTCGGAAACCCGGATTCTTTCTGTTTTCTTGCCCTGCTTCCCTCTTATCTCGAACGCAGTAATTCATCGCTGGTGTTCATGATGGATCATCTGATCCGGAAAAGCCGGCACCCCCTGAGCGGATTCTATCTGAATAACCTCACGGAACTTTCTGAAAACCTGAAATCACTGGCAGCATCCGGGCAAAAAACGATGCTCATCGGGGTATCTTTCGCCTTACTCGACCTGGCCGGACACTACCCCTCAGACCTGAAAGACATCCTCGTGATCGAAACCGGTGGCATGAAAGGCCGGCGCGAGGAACTCACGCGGGATGAATTGCACGGTATCCTGAAAACCGCATTCAATCTGGAAAAAATCGGCTCCGAATATGGGATGACCGAACTGCTTTCACAAGCCTGGTCAACCGGTAACGGCATATACCGAACCCCTGCCTGGATGCAGATTCTGATCCGCGACCCATACGATCCTTTCCGGCGCATGCCAGAAGGAAAATCCGGAGGAATCGACGTCATCGATCTGGCAAACCGTTATTCCTGCTCTTTTATTCAGACTCAGGACCTGGGTCGCAGAAACCCTGACGGAAGTTTTGAAGTTCTGGGCAGGTTCGACAATAGCGACCTGAGAGGCTGCAACCTGCTCCTCTAAAATACTGAACATAAGGAAGCTCAAAGAAAAAAATTGATTGCTGGTTGTAAAATGATAAATTTGTAGAATTGAGTTACGCTTATGCCACTGCAGCAATTTCAGAGTTATCGGGTAATTGGTTTTTTCCTTAGAACCATCTTTTCAGGATTGGCCCGGAGAGTATCTTTCACCTTTGCTGTAGCTCTTTTCTCAGTCATCGGATCCTGGTTTGCCACCTATTATGCCATTCTTCTGGTTTCGAGCCTGCATGCTTTTCCACCTGAAGTACTGAAATCAGGAATACTGGTCGCCATTATTGCCACGGCCAGCACTACCCTGATTCATTTTATACATTATGGACTGTTTAACCGCATCGGAATCTCAGGGTTCCTGTCGGTCCCCAGAACCATTAACGACACACTGGTTTCAGGGCTCAGCTGGAAACCGGTTGAACGGCTCAACGATGAGAAGTTCGCGAAGTTTGCCCACGATTATCTTAAGTTTCCCCGTGATAATTTTATCGTTTCGGTCATTTATGCCTCACTGGTCGGGCTCACACTCACCATATACGTGTTTTTGACCACCCAGGATATAAAAGGGGTTTTGATACTCTGCCTCGGTGCTTTGCTGGCAATCGGTATCTATTCTTACTGGGCCTATCTGATAACGGAATTTCTGACCGGTACCCTGCGCTCGAAAATACATCAGGAAACCATTAAACGAAATCTGCCGCTCAAGCTGCCAAAGGCCCTTTCACTCCGGATTTCTTTTATGATTCTGGTTGTTTTTTCGACCCTGACAGTGGTGATTACTGCCATGTATGTTCATGACAATTACCAGAATATTAAGCCAATCGTGATTTTTGCCGGACTTTCAGCCCTGATCATGGGTCTGATCATTTTTATCCACTATCTGGCCATCGATCTTTTCCTCAAGGATATCCATGTGGCCACCTCACGACTGGCAAAAGGTGAACCCGGACTGCTTTTTCCTTCATACGATTATACCGAAATCCGCCAGTCAACTGAAAATTTTAATCAAGTGGCAGCGGAGTTCTCGGCTTTGCGGCACGATTTTGAGGAACGTATCCGCGAGAGAACCATCGATATCCTGAATGCCAAAGAACAGGCCGAAGCCGCCAACCAGGCAAAAAGCAACTTTCTGGCCAATATGTCGCACGAAATCAGGACCCCGATGAACGGAATTATCGGGATGACCGAAATCCTTACAAAATCTGATCTGACTGAAGAACAGGTAGAGTATGTCCAGATCATCGAAAGTTCGGCGAATACCCTTCTGGCTATTATCAATGATATACTCGACTTTTCAAAAATAGAGGCCAACAGGCTTGAACTCGAACTGGTTCCGTTCAACCTGACCCGGGTCATTGAAGAAGTCGCCGACAATATGGCTATCAAGGCCATCAGAAAAAACCTGAATCTGGTAACCGATCTTGACACCAACATTCCGAATTCGCTGATCGGCGACCCGCTGCGGCTGAAACAGGTTTTGCTGAACCTGGTTAACAATGCCATCAAGTTTACAACCAGGGGTGAAGTCCTGATCTCCTGCTCCATATCGGAAAAAATCGGCAATCAATGCAAATTTGTATTTAAGATCAGTGATACCGGTATCGGGATTGGCCGCGACCAGAAGGAAAAACTCTTTAAATCGTTCTCGCAGGTTGATGCATCCATCACGCGAAAGTTTGGCGGAACCGGCCTGGGGCTGATCATCAGCAAGCGGCTCGTTGAAATGATGCACGGGACGATCGACGTTGAAAGTGAGATTGGTAAAGGTTCGACTTTCTGGTTTTCTGCCCGGTTTACTGAAGATGAGACCACCCAAGAACAGAAAGAATCGGGTAATGATGAACTTAAAAACCTCCGGATTTTAGTCATTGACGACAATGAAACCAATCTTCAGATCTTCCACAAATATCTGGAATACTGGCAATGCCAGTCGGAAGAGCTTACCGATGCGGAAACCGGACTGAAACTACTGCGAAATGTCGCCGGAACGGTGAACGAATTCGACGTAATCCTGGTCGACTGCCAGATGCCCGGTATGGACGGACTTACCTTTGCCCGAAAAATTACTGAAGATCCCTCCCTAAGTTCAAACAAACTTATCATGCTCTCCTCCATTGCCGACATTATCACTCCTGAGGAGCTGGAGAGAACCGGTTTTAGAGGGTTCCTGAATAAACCGATCAAAATACTCGATCTCAGTAAAATTATCAGGAAAGTCATCCACATTCCCGCTCCTCCTGAGGTCATTGAGCAACCTGAAGCGTATCCGGTTGCAGAAGAACCGGTAGCTGAAAATGTGGTTTTCGAGATGGAAGAAACTGAGAGCAGTGTCACAACCGTTTTGTTGGTTGAGGACAACAAGATCAATCAGCGCATCGCCTTGCTGAACCTTCAGCGGCTGGGCTATGAAACTGATATTGCTGAAAACGGGGAAGAGGCCCTGAACAAATTTCATAAACGACGGTTCGATCTGATTTTCATGGATGTACAAATGCCGGTGATGGATGGGCTTGAAGCCACTCATCGGATTCGCGAATATGAGAAATCCGTTTCCAGTCAGCATCCGGTTCATATTATCGCCATGACCGCCAACGCCATGAAAGGCGATCGCGAAACCTGTCTGGCCGCAGGAATGAACGATTATGTTTCGAAGCCTTTCCGTGCTGAAGAGTTGCGCAAGGTTCTGCAGCGCTGGACTAATAAAGAGTCGGGAAAAATGCATTCCTGATCAGGGCGATATCCGGCACCCCCCTTTCGTACACCACGTTAACCACATCGAACCTCACCTCCAGTGCAATCCGGTTATATTTCACATAAGCATTGGCTGCTGAAACCAGAAACTTCATCTTCTGGCGATTGATGGCCTGTTCAGGCAATTCCCTCACCGGAGCATTACGGGTTTTCACCTCCACCACCACAATGTCATTCCCTTCGCGGGCAATAATGTCAATTTCCTTATGGATAAACCTCCAGTTACGCTCGAGAATGACAAAACCTTTAGTCAGGAGGTAATCCACGGCAAGTTGCTCACCAGCTTTGCCCAAATCAATTCGTTCATCCATTTTCTTTGTTAATTTTGCGATTCATAAATAAGTCTGATGTCTGATTACAAACGCTACCTCGTCACAGCCGCCCTGCCTTATGCAAACGGCCCAGTTCATATCGGTCACCTGGCCGGAGCCTATGTCCCGGCAGATATATATACGCGATATCTCCGCCAGAATGGAAAAGATGTGCTGTTTATTTGCGGATCGGATGAGCACGGCGTTCCTATCACACTGAAAGCCAAGGCCGAAGGAGTGTCTCCTCAGGATATCGTTGACCGGTACCATAACCAGATGAAAGACTCGTTTGCCCGGTTTGGAATCAATTTCGATATCTATCATCGTACTTCTGCTCCGATTCATTACGAAACAGCATCGGCCTTCTTCCGTAAGCTCTATGATGCCGGTGAGTTTGTCGAAAAAATATCGGAACAGTTTTATGACGAAGCCAATCAGCAATTTCTCGCAGATCGCTATATTACAGGAACTTGCCCCCATTGCGGCAATGAAAAGGCTTATGGTGATCAGTGCGAAAAGTGCGGCTCTTCGCTCAGCCCGATGGACCTGATCGACCCAAAATCCATGCTCAGCGGCAATGCCCCGATATTAAAAGAAACCAGGCATTGGTACCTTCCGCTCGACAAGCATGAGGCATGGTTAAAGAAATGGATTCTTAAAGATCATACCGAATGGCGTACGAATGTTTTCGGCCAGTGCAAATCATGGCTCGACCAGGGCCTGCAGCCGCGTGCGGTATCCCGCGATCTCGACTGGGGCGTACCGGTTCCGGTTGAAGGCGCTGACGGAAAGGTCCTCTATGTTTGGTTCGATGCACCGATCGGATATATTTCGGCTACCCGCGAGCTGACCCCTGACTGGGAAAAATACTGGAAATCAGAAGATAGCCGCCTGATCCATTTTATCGGAAAAGATAACATCGTGTTTCATTGCCTCATGTTTCCGGCGATGCTGAAAGCACATGGCGAATATATCCTGCCGGATTTTGTGGCTGCCAATGAATTCCTGAATCTCGAAAGCGATAAAATTTCAACCTCCCGCAACTGGGCCGTATGGCTCCATGAATATCTCGATGATTTTCCGGGTAAACAGGATGTGCTGCGGTATGTTCTGACCGCCAATGCCCCCGAAGCCAAGGATAACGACTTCACCTGGAAGGATTTCCAAACGCGGAACAACAACGAGCTGGTTGCCGTGCTTGGCAATTTTGTGAACCGGACACTGGTTCTGACCCAAAAATACTTTGATGGTAAATGCCCTGACGCCGGCACGCTGAACGACTACGACCAATCCACACTGGCTGAAATCGCAAAAATCAAATCCAGAACAGCGCAGAGCCTTGAAGCTTTCCGCATCCGTGAATCCCTGAGCGAAGCCATGAGCCTTGCCCGCCTTGGGAATAAATATCTGGCCGAAACAGAGCCATGGAAACTATTCGCTACCGATCCTTTACGCGTAGCTACCATACTGCATGTGGCCATTCAGATCACGGCAAATCTGACTATCCTGATGGATTCATTCCTTCCGTTTACGATGAAACAACTCCGCACCTATCTGAATATCGCTGAAATGCCCTGGTCGGCAATCGGTTCGGTGGACCTGATCAAAGCCGGTCACCAGATGGAAAAACCAGGATTGCTCTTCGAAAAGATCGAGGATTCGCAGGTCGAGTATCAGGTAAACAAGCTGCTCGAAACCAAAAAAGCCAACGAAGCCAAGTCAGTGGGAATCGCTCCTGCCAAAACTGCCATTTCCTATGATGATTTCTCGGCCATGGATATCCGCATCGCCACAATCCTCGAAGCTGAAAAGGTTCCGAAAACACAGAAGCTGATGAAGCTGAAAGTGGATTCAGGGATCGATATCCGCACGGTGGTTTCAGGCATTGCTGAGCATTTTGAGCCCCAGGATGTAATTGGTAAACAGATTTTATTGCTGGCCAATCTGGAGCCGCGCAAAATCAAGGGTATCGAATCAAAAGGCATGATTCTTCTCGCCGAAGATAACCAGGGACGGCTGATCTTTGCCACACCGGAACAAGCCATACAAAACGGGGCTGTCGTAAAGTAAGATCAAGAAGGGAGGAGGGTAAAACTATAGCGAGGCCCAGAGTTCGAGATCGGGTTCTGCCTCTTTCAGGCGGGCCAGGCCACTGATTGCTTCTTTGCGTGTGGCAAAAGTCTGTACCGTCACCTTAAACATCTGGCCATTTTTCATGGGAGTCATTTTGGCCGGATATCCTTTATCAACCAATCTTTTATATAACCGCTCGGCATTTTCTTTCATCTTGAAGCATCCGGCAATCACCGGGTATTTTCCTCCGACAGGCTTTGGTACCTCAGCTTTAACTGCTTCCACAACCGGTTCTGCAACTACTTTTTCAGATTTCACCATTTCAACAGCCACACTATCAGCTGAAAGGGAATCGTTGGCCAAACTATCGGTGATCGGAAAAACAATCAGCCGGGAGGTATCAGCCGGAAGCGGATCCGGATAGTTCAGATGAAACAGGGATGGCTCAGGAGCCATTCCGGCATGTGAAGATATAAGGGTATCTGAAATTCTGGAGTTAAAGGGCAATAGTGAAAAGGCGATCAGCAGAGGCATGGCAATTGCTATACGCCTGAGGTTGTGATGATGAAACGTCTTTGGTTTCGGATCTGCAGAAAATTCGATGGTTCTGTGAGAATCACCGATACGGACGGCCGGAGCCATGCCGAAACCGGTATGATTTTCATGCACCACCTCATGCAGGCGGAACGATGCCAGACCGAATGCCTCCAGAAAAAGATTGGTGCCCGGATCTGTCTGAAACCGGATCAGGTTGTCCCTGCCCAACATAAACTGACCTACCCCATCGATGAATACCGGATCGCCATTTTCAAGCGTCCTGGTTGTTTCCTGCACAAAAAGGTCAACCTGCGAACGGGCAATCTCCGCAGATACTCCGTTTTTATCCGATAAATAATTGACCAGAACACCATCGTTCTGCACCAATTCACCATTAAAAACGATCTCTTTTGCGGGAGGAGTGAAGGTTCCGGTAGCCTGATCAATGACTGCCGAACGGTAGCGCGATACAAAACCGCCCAACCCCGGAATGATCAGACAGTCTTCCAGAAATAAGAGCCGTTGTATTGCTTGAATGGTTTCCATAGTAATGAACAAAGATACTAACAATTCAACATTTGTCCGAATTGCGGAATACAATTTTAGCCTATCTGATTCCGTTTGATCAAAAAGAGCCTGAAAATGGTTATTTTCGCTCCTCATTCATTTTAGTCCTTCAGCCTCATGAAAAAAATCGAGATGGTGGATATCAGGTCGCAATATCAGCGCCTGAAACCGGAGATTGATGCGGGTATCGCAGAGGTTCTGGATTCATCAGCTTTCATTAAAGGTCCGGCTTTAAAAGCTTTCCGCGATGAACTGGCCGCCTACCTGTCAGTTCCTTATGTCATGCCTTGTGCCAATGGAACGGATGCGCTCCAGATTGCGCTCATGGCGCTGAAACTGCAACCGGGCGATGAAGTGATCACCTCGAATTTCACTTTCATCTCTACCGTTGAGGTGCTCGTGCTGCTCGGACTGAAACCGGTTCTGGTAGATGTTGACCCGCTGACGTTCAATATCGATCCTGATAAACTAAAACAGGCTATCACCCCGAGAACCCGGGCAATCGTTCCCGTACATTTGTTCGGCCAACCCGCCGACCTGTATAAGATTCAGAAGATTGCCGGGGAACATGGTTTATTCATTATCGAGGACAATGCACAATCACTCGGGTCAGTTTATACCGGCCCCGACGGAACATCTGCCATGACTGGTACCATCGGAAATATCGGTACGACTTCCTTTTTCCCGACCAAGCCTCTGGCCTGTTACGGCGATGGCGGAGCCCTGTTTACGTCTGATCCGCATCTGGCCGAAATCATTGAGATGATCATCAACCACGGAGCCAAAGTCAAATATCATCATGAAATGATCGGGGTCAACTCCCGTCTCGATACCATTCAGGCTGCAATCCTGCGGGTAAACCTGAGAAATCTGGATGATTTTATCGAACGCCGCAGAAAAGCCGGTGAATTTTACAACAACAGATTGGGCGCTAATCCGTCAATCGGGATACCTCAGGTAGCCGGCTTTGGTACGCATGTGTATCATCAGTATACAATTCTGCTCGATCCCACGATCCGAGATTCAGTCAGGGAGCAGCTGAAAGAGAGGGGAATTCCTTCCATGGTTTACTACCCGGTTCCGCTCAGCATACAAAAAGCCTTCGCCTTTGCAGGATACCACGAAGGAGATTTCCCGGTAACCGAGCATCTGTGCAAATCGGTTCTATCGCTACCCATTCATACGGAAATGGATGAGGAACAGCTGGATACCATTTGCTCTACGCTTCTGAATATAATTAACAATGAGTAATACAGACTTTTACGCGCACGAATCGGCCATTATTGACCCCGGCTGTGTGATTGGTGCCGGAACCAAAATCTGGCATTTTACGCATATCATGCCCGATTGCGTCATCGGAGAAAAATGCAACATCGGTCAGAATGTAGTGGTTTCTCCGGGGGTGACTTTGGGAAACAACGTCAAGATCCAGAATAATGTATCGATTTACTCGGGGGTCATTTGCGAAGATGATGTTTTCCTCGGCCCCTCGATGGTTTTTACCAATGTGATTAACCCGCGCAGCGGAGTCAACCGCCGGGGCCAGTATGAAACGACCCTCGTTAAAAAAGGCGCTTCGATCGGAGCCAATGCCACGATAGTTTGCGGCACTACGCTCGGAGAGTATTGTTTTATCGGTGCAGGGGCCGTGGTGACGAAAAACGTGGCTCCCTTTGCACTGGTAGTAGGGAATCCGGCACGTCAAACCGGATGGATGAGCGAATACGGGCATAAGCTGTTGTTCGACTCCAACGGGATCGCTACCTGCCCCGAAAGTCAGGTTCAGTACAAGTTAGAAATGGGTTCAGTTAAAAAAATCACAGAATGAAAGAATTGATTCTTGTTACCGGGGGTACCGGATACATCGGCTCGCATACGGTTGTTGAACTGATTAACGAAGGATATGAAGTGGTTATCGTGGATAATCTTTCGAACTCCACCCTGGATACGCTCGACGGGATTGAAAAAATTACCGGGGTCAGGCCCGCATTTGAAAAATTCGATCTGTGCGACAAACCGCTGGTGGATCAGTTTTTTGAGAAATATCCCGGACTTAAAGCCGTCATTCACTTTGCTGCATCCAAGGCAGTGGGTGAATCTGTTGAGTTGCCGCTCAAATACTACCGGAACAATCTGGTTTCCCTGATAAACCTGCTCGAGAGCATGGAGAAGTACAAAGTGCCATCCATTGTATTCTCCTCAAGCTGTACTATTTACGGCCAGCCCAAAGACCTTCCGGTTACCGAAGCAGCGCCTATACTGCCAGCTGAATCGCCTTATGGGAAAACCAAGCAGATCTGCGAAGAGATTCTGCGCGACAGTGTCCGCGCGATGCCCGCACTGGAAGTGATCGCCCTGAGATATTTCAACCCGATCGGAGCCCATCCGTCGGCATTGATCGGTGAACTCCCGCAGGGTGTTCCGAACAACCTGATACCTTATGTCACCCAAACAGCTGCCGGGTTGCGCGATGAGTTGAAAATTTTCGGCGATGATTATCCGACTCCTGACGGATCAGCTATCCGCGATTACATCCATGTAACAGATCTTGCAAAGGCACATGTAAAAGCCATCCGAAGACTCCTCGACCGGAAAAATGAAACCCATTTCGAGTTCTTCAACCTCGGAACCGGACAGGGTACTTCGGTGCTCGAAATTGTGAAAACATTTGAAAAGGTTACCGGTGTTCCGGTCAATTACCGGATCGTCAGCCGCCGTGCCGGTGATATCATCGCCGTTTGGGCCGATACCACCAAAGCCAATGAAATACTGGGTTGGAAAGCCGTGAGCTCACTGGAGGATACCCTCCTCTCGGCATGGAACTGGGAAAAAAAGCTGCGGAACCTGAAATAATTCCACAAAACCATGAAAAGCACCCTGCTAATTACCGGTGGCGCCGGATTCATCGGGTCCCATGTTGTCAGGCTTTTTGTAAACAAATATCCTGATTATCATATTATTAATCTTGATGCCCTTACATATGCCGGCAATCTGGAAAACCTGTCGGACCTCGATCAGGCGCCAAACTATACTTTTATAAAAGCCGATATCCGGGATGCTGATTCGATATTTGCGATTTTCGATCAATATCCGGTAACAGGCGTATGTCATCTGGCTGCCGAGAGTCACGTCGACCGTTCGATTGCTGAACCGATGGCCTTCGTGACCACGAATATCATCGGCACGGTTAATCTCCTGAATGCTGCCCGGAAAGCCTGGACCGGAAACTTCGACAACAAACGGTTTTACCATATCTCAACGGATGAGGTATACGGATCGCTGGGAGCGGAAGGTTTTTTCGGGGAGGACACCTCTTATGACCCCCGAAGTCCCTACTCCGCATCAAAGGCAAGTTCCGATCATCTCGTGAGGGCCTATCACCACACTTACGGACTGCCGGTAGTGATCACCAATTGCTCCAACAACTACGGTCCGAATCAGTTTCCTGAAAAGCTGATCCCTCTGGCTATCAACAATATCAAATTTGGGAAACCGATCCCGGTGTACGGCGAAGGACTGAACATCCGCGACTGGCTATATGTAGTGGATCATGCCCGGGCCATCGACCTGGTCTATCATCAAGGTAATACCGGCGAAACATACAATATAGGCGGATTCAACGAATTAACGAATATCAGCCTGATCCGGACCCTATGCGAAATCATGGACCGGAAGCTCAACCGCACCCCAGGTACCTCGGCCTCCCTGATTACCTTTGTTAAGGACCGGGCCGGCCACGACCTGCGGTACGCCATAGATGCCACAAAAATCAAACGGGAGCTCGGCTGGGAACCCAGTTTACAATTTGCCGAAGGACTCGAAAAAACCGTCGATTGGTACCTGGCGCATGAGGATTGGATGACCAGGATCACCTCAGGGAAATACCAGGAATATTACGAGCAGCAGTACGGGAAAAGATAGGGCAGAGGGCAAAGGGCGAAGGGCCGAGGGGTTATTCAACCGTAACCGACTTCGCCAGATTTCGAGGCTGGTCGACATCACAGCCTCTCAGCACGGCAATATGATAGGCCAGTAATTGTAGCGGCACCACCGAAAGCAATACCGAAAATTCAGGCATCGACTCGGGTATCCCGATGACAAAATCAGCCAATCCGGAGATTTCTTCATCTCCCTCTGAAACTATGGCAATTACAATGCCTTTCCGGGCTTTGATCTCCTGAACATTGCTCACCACTTTATCGAGGGTCTGGTCCTTGGCCGCCACAACCAGTACGGGCATGTTTTCATCAATTAGTGCTATCGGGCCATGTTTCATCTCTGCAGCGGGATATCCTTCTGCGTGTATATAGCTGATTTCCTTGAGCTTGAGCGCACCCTCAAGGGCTACCGGGAAAAACAATCCACGACCCAGATAAATAGCGTTACCGGCATGCTGAAAATGTCTGGCAATTTCGAGAATCTCCGGATCTTTATCCAGAACCAGGCGCAATTTTTGAGGGACTTCGACCAGTTCCGCAATCAGTTCCTCATACCTCTTTTGTGACAGGTTTCCGTTATTGCGGCCAGTCATCAGGGCCATCATCAAAAGAACGGTAACCTGTGCGGTAAAAGCCTTGGTGCTGGCCACCCCGATTTCAGGACCGGCATGAGTATAAACACCGGCATGCGTTTCGCGCGAAATTGAAGATCCGACCACATTGCAAATACCCAGAACAGTTGCCCCGCTTTCCTTAGCCAGCTTTATAGCGGCAAGGGTATCGGCAGTCTCACCGCTCTGACTGATTGCCAGCACAATATCATCCTGATGAATAATGGGATTCCTGTAGCGAAACTCCGAACTGTATTCCACTTCAACAGGCACACGGGCCAGCTCTTCGAAAAAATGTTCTCCGACCAGTCCGGCATGCCATGAAGTGCCGCAAGCAACAATGAGAATTCTCTTAGCCGAATATAATTTCGGCAGCACTTCATGAAGTCCGCCCAGTTGTATACCCGACAGATCAGGCAACACCCGGCCCCTGAACGTATCCTGTATGGCCCGTGGTTGTTCAAAGATTTCTTTAAGCATGAAATGCGCAAAACCCTCCTTGTCGATCTCTCCAATGGTAAGGTCGAGCTCTTTAATTTCAGGGATATGCGGTGTATTCCGCAGGGAACGCAGAATCAGCTGATCACAGCTGATTACCGCGAAATCATTGTCATTCAGATAGATCACATTCTGAGTATGCTCAACCAGCGGAGTTGCATCCGAAGCCAGAAAATATTCACCGATTCCAACGCCGATCACCAGCGGACTTCCTTTACGTGCGGCAAACAATTTGTCGGGTTCGCTCTTGCATGCCACCACAATTCCATAGGCTCCTTCCACTTTATTAAGAGCCATCTGTACCGCAAGTTCAGCCGTCAGATCTCCCTCGAGGTACAGATGCTCGATCAGGTTTACCAGAACTTCCGTGTCAGTATCACCTTTAAATTCCACCCCCCGGGTTTTCAAATGACGCCTGATAGAGGCATAATTCTCGATGATACCGTTATGTACCAGTACAAAGTGATCCCTGAACGAGGTATGCGGATGAGCATTCACTTCATTTGGTTCACCATGTGTTGCCCAGCGGGTATGCCCGATCCCGATAGTTCCCGACTTTGGTTTCGATAAACCCATTTGTTCCAGATCCGCCACTTTCCCTTTACATTTCTGGACATTGAAACCATCACCGATCAACACGATTCCTGCCGAATCATATCCGCGATATTCCAGCCGTTTCAATCCATTGATCAGGATGGGATAAGCTTCACGGTGTCCGATATAACCCACAATTCCACACATAGTTAGTAGCTTCAAAAGGTTAGCACCACGAAATTAACAATTTTATACTGATTAACAGTCTATTAGGGCAGAGGGCGAAGGGCGAAGGGCAAAGGGCTGGCAGAAGCTCTTGTCATCCCGACGAAAGTCGGGACCCCGTCCCTTAACGCGGAGGCCTTTGAGAGCGTTCTTTGGCAAACCGCGCTGGCCATTGGTAGCCTTCTCGCACCTAATTCCGAGCTCTGCAAAAGTGCTTTTGGCAGACTCAGCGTAGCGTGATGAGGTCCCGACTTTCGTCGGGATGACAAAGAAGGGCTTGGAGTAGCGTGACGAGGTCCCGGCTTTCGTCGGGATGACAACGCTCCGAGGGAAATGCCCTCTGCCCTTTGCCTTACTTCACTGGTGTATAGGTCAGCACGAGTTTCATCCCGTCAGGCAGACTCCCGTTTTTCAGGATCACCCGGTTTGCGCTGATACGTTCATCTGTAATAACCAGTAACAATCCGTTATTGGTTTCGCGGCTGGCTAAAGTGGGATGGACCAGGTTCTGAATGTGCCTGGCGATATTGAATTTGTAGCAGGAGGTCTCAGAATCGTAAGTACCTCCGTAATAGGTTTCACCCAAAGCCAGGTCATCCAGGTATTCGTTCACATTTCCTGCACCGCGGTTATATACCCTCAAGCTGGCCGGCACAGCAAAGCTACTGGCAGTCGGGTCGCTGGCAACAGGAATGATCAGCTCGGCCTTGTTGATCGTGACTCCGGTCTCCACCTTGGCAAGAACGGAATCCGGAAGCTGAAATTTCAGTACCGACCGCAATCCGCCCATACTCTGCAAATAAACATCCTGATAGATATTTATCGAATCATTGATCTTGTCAGTAACCTGTACGCCTTCATAATTATGATCGAAAAGATTCACCCAGGCAGAGTTTGAATTTACTGAAACCTCATAGCTCAGGGAATCCTCATCATCATTGTGGTAATACATGATCATTCTTGAACCCCCGTCACCCAGCGTATAGTAAACCATGGCACCACCCTGGTCGACCGGCTGCGACTGGATATATATTCCTTTTAAAAAAGCCAGCCAGGTAGTGTTGTCTGATAGATTGGCCGTATCGGTGGTCAGCAGTTTGGTTGCCCATTCATTTGACACAGGAATCTCCAAACTGTCCAGGGCCGGTGTAGGATAATAAGAAACATCCGCTATCGTTAAGGTTGAATCATAGCCACCGGTCATGTTTTTATTGGTGTAGTAGGTTGTATCAGCATAAATGTTCTGGGTAAGTTCATAGATACGAAAATGCTGAAGTGTAGTGGTATCACCATAAGAGCCGTCGTATTTCAGCAAAAGCCTGGCTGAATCGATCACAGGGTTTACCCCGAAATCAACTTCATTTGAGGTCAGCCTTAGCTGTGCCAGGATGTGCCCTGTGGTTTTTCCGAATACCGGGTCGTTGATCGAACCGAGCAGTGAGGTGGCCCGTTCATCAGATGTGACCGAATCCTGCCGGATGGTAATGGCAGAAACAGCAGTAGTCGAATCAACGTGATACTTAAACTTTTCACCGGGAGGAGTCAGATCCCATCCGATCTCATCTTCAGAATTATTGTCACACGCGGTAAACGACAGAAAAATCAGGCTTCCGGATAACAGTCCCAAGCTTGCTTTACGTAAAAATCTTTTGATCATGTAGTTATATGTAAAAAATCAGACCCCTAACACATCCTGATAAAATGTTGAATAAGCCTCAATGAAGTTATCAGGATCCTGATATTCCAGAAAAGGCTTACCCGATTGTCTCAGGAAAGTATCAACGTCCGGATTGATCACCTTGCTTCCGATCATTACCGCATCGGAATGGGTAATGGCCATTTTGCTGATGTTCACAAAATCCGGCACCGATATAACGTCGACATCAGCCGGTTTGATACCCGGCAATAGTATTTTTTCTTTAAGTGACTCATTAAGAGGAGTTTTAAATGAGTCCTCATATAAGGAGTATACTATTTTGGCATGGCCAAACAAGGGGTCGTCATGGAATACCTTCTTCAGGTATAACGGGATCAGCGAGGTAAACCAGCCGTGGCAATGAACCAGGTCGGGTGTCCAGCGCAGTTTCCTGACCGTTTCCAGAACGCCGCGGGCAAAGAAGATGCTCCGTTCGTCATTGTCAGAAAATTCAACGCCATTTTCGTCGCGTAGCATGGCTTTGCGTTGAAAATAATCCTCATTGTCAATAAAATACACCTGCATCCTGGCGGCCTGAATAGAGGCTACCTTGATGATCAGGGGATGATCTGTTTCATTGATGATCAGATTCATACCCGAAAGGCGTATCACTTCGTGCAACTGGTTCCGGCGTTCATTCACCATACCGAAACGTGGCATAAAAGTTCGGATTTCCCTTCCGCGCTCCTGAATGCCCTGCGGCAAATAGCGACTAATCTTAGACATGTCACTTTCAGGTAGATAGGGAGCAATTTCTTGGGAGATATAAAGAACCCTGGGCTTTTTCATCCTGTCGGATTTTCCTTTCTGAACGCAAATGTAGTAAAAATTGATGTAATTCTCAACTTGTTAACATTTCCCGCTAGGTTATGAACATCATTTATGGCTACTTTCGCACTCAATTTTTTAGCAAATGAAGGTACTTGAAACCATCGATGCTGTGCGTAAATATTCCCGCACCATTCACAACCTGAACCACACAATCGGTTTTGTACCCACGATGGGCGCGCTCCATGAAGGTCACCTGTCACTGGTACGCCGGGCAGTACATGAAAATAACCGCGTGGCAGTCAGCATTTTTGTAAACCCGATTCAATTCAATAATCATGCCGATCTGGTCAATTATCCCAGAAATATCGGGGCCGATCTGGAACTGCTCAAACCCATATTAGGTAATGATGATTTTGTTTTTGTTCCTTCAGTCACCGAGATGTACCCCACGCCTGACAACAGGATTTTTAATTTCGGACCACTGGCAGAAGTTATGGAAGGGAGCTCCAGACCGGGCCATTTCAACGGTGTCGGCATCGTTGTGAGCAAGCTGCTGAGAATCATTGAGCCCGACAATGCCTATTTTGGTGAAAAAGATTTTCAGCAACTTGCCATCATCCGGCGTATGCTGGATATTGAAAAACTGCTGTCAAACATAATTCCCTGCGAAATAATCCGGGAAACCGACGGTCTGGCCATGAGTTCACGAAACGCCAGACTGACTCCCGAACATCGAAAAACAGCCCCGCTGATCTTCAAAACACTCACCGAAGCCGTTGCAAAAACCGCCTCTTCCAGCCCGGCCGAACTGAAACAATTCATTACCTCAACACTCGACCAAACCGGTCTGCTCAAAGTAGAATATGTCGAATTTGCAGATGAATTCACCCTCGCTCCGGTCACCGCCTGGGAGGAATCTGCCCATATCCGCTGCTTTATTGCCGTTCAGGCAGGTGATGTCCGGCTGATCGATAACCTGAGCGTAAATCGTGACGCGTGACGCGTAACGGTTCAAATCCGTCGCCCCCATCCATTGGCGAAATAAAAAGATTGTCGATCTTGTAAAGAAAAATATGTATCGTTTTATCCTGTTTATCACGATGTTGTTCCTGTCGTTACAGATTCAGGCACAACAACTTACAAAAAGCGACCTGTCCAAAGGATGGCAATTTTCCATTACAGGATTGAATGACTGGATGCCGGCAACCGTTCCCGGCACGGTACATACTGATTTACTGACCAATCAAAAAATCAGCGACCCCTTTTTTGGAGTCGAAGAAAAATCGGTACAATGGATCGATAAAATAGGCTGGAGCTATAAAACCACATTCGATGCAAACCCTGCATGGCTGAAATCAGATCACGCAGAGCTGGTTTTCGAAGGACTCGACACCTATGCCACCGTAATGCTCAACGGGAAAAAAATCATCGAAGCTGACAATATGTTTCTGTCGTGGAAAGCCGATGTCAAAAACCTCCTGAAAGAAAAAAACAACGAACTCCTCGTATCCTTCCGCTCTCCGGTTCTCGAAGGCCTTAAGAAACAAACCGATTACGGTATCAGGTTACCGGCCATCAACGACCAGTCGGAAACCGGTGAGGTCGGAAACAATCAGGTGAGCATCTTTACCCGCAAGGCTGGATATCATTTCGGCTGGGACTGGGGTCCGCGGCTGGTTCCGAGCGGTATTTGGCGCCCTGTATACATCAGCACCTGGAATAATCTGGTGATCTCAGATGTTTTCATCGCCACCAACTCAATCTCTTCGAAAACGGCAAAATTAACAGCTGACGTTACGATTCGGGCGGATAAAGAAGGCCGGTATAACCTCGTTCTGATGAGTGGAAGCCAGATCTGGCTCTCAGCACCTGTTGACCTGAAAAAAGGCGAAAACCTGATCACCCGGGCATTTGAGGTTAAAAAACCGAAACTCTGGTGGCCAAACGGCTATGGGGAACCCTATCAGTATCCTGTTGTTTGCTCAATTTCCAACGGAACTGCCTTATTATCTGAATATTCGTTTAAAACCGGAATCCGGACGATCCAGCTGATTCAAGACCCCGACGCCGACTGCAACGGGCAGAGTTTTTATTTTAAAGTCAACGATGTTCCGGTTTTTGCCAAGGGTGCCAACTACATCCCAGGCGATGTATTCCTGCCCAGGGTCACTCCGGATGAATACCGTAAAATTGTGGGCTCGGCCGCATTTGCCCATATGAATATGCTGCGCGTGTGGGGTGGCGGAATCTATGAGAACGACCTGTTCTATGATTTGTGCGATGAAGCCGGAATTTTAATCTGGCAGGATTTTATGTTTGCCTGCTCCATGTATCCCGGAAACGATGAGTTCCTGAATAATGTAAAAGAAGAGGCCCGGCAGAATATCATCCGTTTGCGGCACCATCCATCGATTACCCTTTGGTGCGGCAACAATGAGATCGAAGCTGCCTGGGGACAGTTCAGGATCAACGCCGGCTGGGGCTGGAAAGAACGTTATACCGAAGATCAGCGAAAAATCATCTGGACCGCCTACGACACCATTTTCCATGGCATTTTGCCGAGAGAAGTCAAAAAGCTGGACTCGCTCATCCCTTACTGGCGCTCCTCACCAACTGCCGGCGGCGGCCGCCTGGCCACCAATGAAACCCGCTCGGGCGACAACCATTACTGGGGAGTATGGCACCAGAAACATCCGTTCTCCGACTACAACAAATACATCAGTCGCTTCATGAGCGAATACGGGTTCCAGTCGTTTCCCGAACTCGATGCTGTTAAACAATATACCACCCCGGCCGATTGGGATATCGAGTCGGCTGTGATGAGCTCACATCAACGCAGCGGTATCGGAAACCTGCGTATTCGTGAATATATGGCTGATAATTATATCGTTCCGAAAGACTTCAGCAATTTTCTATATGTCAGTCATATCCTTCAGGCTGAAGGCATTAAAACGGCCATCGAGGCCCATAGGAAGAATAAACCTTACTGCATGGGAACCCTTTACTGGCAGCTGAACGACTGCTGGCCCGTTGCCAGCTGGTCGTCGACCGATTATTACCGGAACTATAAGGCCCTGCACTATTTTGCCCGAAAAGCGTACGAACCGGTTGTGGTCATCACATCGGCAACCATCGACAGCATTGAGTTTCGCGTGGTATCGGATAAACAGGAGAAGATTAAGGGAATCCTGAATATTAAAGTCTGTTCCCTCGACGGACAAATCATTTTGGAACAGAATAAACCCGTGACGGTTAATCCACTGGGCAATGCGGTGGTCTCGGCACAAGATGTAAAATCCTTATTGAAAGGCCATTCCGCAAATGATGTGGTCATTGCCGCTGCCCTGCTTGAGAAAAATGCTGTAGTCCACCGGAGTCTCTGCTACCTGGTTAAACCCATGAAACTCAAGCTGAGCAAGGCGAACATCAGCATGAAAACTGAAGATGGCGGCTCCGACTGGGTTATCAGGATCAGTGCCGATAAATTAGTCAAAAACCTGATGGTCACGCTGAACGGTCGTGCCGGGATTTTTTCCGATAATTATTTTGATGTTTTACCAGGCGAAACAGCAGTGATCAGACTGGCCAAGAGTTGGTCTAAAGGCAATCCGGAGAAAAACCTGAGTGTAAAATCGCTGGTTGATACCTATTGATCCGTCTTCAGCGAGATTAGCAATATCCTTACGGGATCCCGGATTTCGCCGGGATGATCACTCTTTTATGAAAAATTCCAACCGGTTCTTGGAATTGCATTCAGCTTAAACTATCTTTAAACGTCCCCAAAGTTTGTTCCGAAAACCATATTTATTCCCACCTAAGGGTAACTGATGAACCGTCTGGTACATATTAAGCTTGCCGTTTTATTTGGCGTGACTGCCGTAATCATGTTACTCGTGCGATGCGACAATCAAAAGAAGGATGTCGATGAACCTCCGGTTTCGTCTGCAACAATATCCCCGGTATCCGGATTTACCACAACCATGTTTACCTTCAACGGGTCCATTTCCCAACCCGGAAATTCAAACGATAAGCAGTATTTCCGGTGGGATTGGGATAGCGACGGCAAATGGGATTCGGAGTATTCCTCGGAACCGGTTTTTATCCATAGGTTCTATGCTGCTGGAAAGCATCAACCCATTCTCGAAGTTCTCAATTCATCCGGATTAACAGATACATGCCATTTCAGCCTTGATGTGCAACAGGGACAATCTGCCCCAAGAGCCCTGTTTAGCATTGATCCACCAGCCGGAAACAGGTTGACACAATTTATATTCGACGCATCCCCCACAAAAGATGATGAAGATTCCCTGAACCAATTGTTATTCCGGTGGGACTGGGAGGGTGACAAAATCTGGGACTCGGGTTTTTTACCAGTTCATCTGGTCATGCATTCCTATAACCAGGAAGGGTCCTATCATCCCGTTCTGGAAGTAAAAGACTCTTCTGGTTTTACATCACAATATCAGACTGATCTTGAGGTCAACCAAACAAATCTGAGGCTTTATGTTCATTTCACCTGGAATCCGGCCTCTCCGTTACAATATGATACCATTACACTGGATGCCAGTCTCTCCAAAGATTTGGATCATCCGGAAAATTCATTGAAGTACTATTGGAAAATCGAGACCACCGAATATGGGCCATTTGAAAGCCCTAAACTAGCCTGCAATTTTTCCCGCGAAGTGAGATATCCTGTAACTTTGCGTATTGTTGATCCCCTTGGCATGGAAAATCAATTGACCCGGGAAATACAGGTTTTTCATCAAAACCGGCCACCAAACCCTGAACTCATTACCAGTACTCAATTGGGTAACCTCACCACGAATTTCTTTCTGGATGCCGGGAGTACTGCAGATCCTGAGGACCTGACTTCAACACTCAAGGTCAGGTGGGACTTTGAAGCAGACAATCATTGGGATACGGAATATCAGATCAGGAAAACCATTTACCACCAGTATAATAATCCCGGAATATACAGAATCCTTGTTGAGGCGATGGATACTGAAGGTCTGTCTGATACAACCTCCGTGTTTGTTGAGGTTACTGCCGGTACCAATGAAACGGGTCTGGTTATTGACCGGCGTTGTAATACAACAGAGTTCTACCCTACGGTTAAAATCGGCAGCCAATGGTGGATGGCTAAAAACATGAGCTATGATCCCGGGCGTTTTTCGGATAAAATAGATACCTTATTATCAGCCTGTTATAATAATGATGATAGCAACTGCAAACAAACAGGAGGCTTGTACTCAATATATTATGCATCTCTGATGAATCTATCAGATGGAGCAGTGGGCATCTGTCCTTACGGCTGGCATATTCCAACAAAAAGAGAATGGGAAACTTTGATCGCCTCACTGAATAGTAGTTCTCCATCCGAAGAGCTGCAAGTTGGAGGCTCAACAGATTTCAACGCATTTTTTCCGGGTTACGCTACCAGGACGTTTATCGGTATGGTAAACGGAAAACGGCAATACAAGTGGGATTTTGCCGCCAAAGGTTCGATGGCCTATTTTTGGTCATCCACTCCGCTAAAAGGAGACAACGCGCTGAGCCACTGGGCTGCAACTCTTATAAAGGATAACCGGCAAGTATCAACCGGTTATTCAGATAATGACAATTTCTATTCAGTCAGATGTATAAAGGACTAGAAATCGGATAGTTAAATCATGAAAAGCAACCTAAAATTCTGGCTGGCTGGCATCTGCTCGATCCTGATCATTCAGCTGTTTCAGTCGTGTGAGGACGATGTTCAGGTAGTTGCCGACCCTGAATTTATTCCGGTGGTCTATTGTCTGCTCGATCCGCAGGACACGATTCAAACGGTGCGTGTATCAAGGGTATTTCAGAGCCGCGACCAGTTTTCCGCCTGGGAGAATTTGTATGACGGTTATTTGAAGGATTCCATAAACAAAATATATCTGGAACAAATTGATGATCAGGGTGAACATGAAATCTGGAAGTTCTCTTTTGACAAACAGATCAGGCAGGCAAATGATTCTGTTTTTGTTTATACCTGCCTTTACACCTCCCCATGTAAACCCTCTTTTTCAACCACCTATCAACTTTATGCCTATTTCCCTGAAACTAAAACCATGGTTTCGTCGAAGATCAAAACGCTTTCAAAAATTCAATTATTCGATCCGGCTGTTGTACCAGGGCGAAAAATGGTTATTGACCCTACCCAGCCTTATGTGATCCGTTGGATGGGAGCAACTGGAACCGGCTTCTATCAGAATAGCTTCCTGATCCATTTTCTCGAGGAGGAATCAGGCCAGATAACCGGCAAAACCATATCAATGCCTTCATCCATATTTTTGCCCGATACAGATGTTGACCTTTTCAGCCTGAATGTCGGCGGAATGCGTCTGTTACAAACGCTGAAAAGCCAGATTCCGGTTAAAGACGGAGTCAGAAGAAAGCTGACCACCCTGGACTTCACGTTCTACTTTGGTGGTCATGAGATAGCCCTGTTTGCTAATTCAGGAATGAATCCTAAAGGCCCGGAAGGCACGGTGGTGGACTTCACCAATTTCGATAATGCCAGAGGTGTTTTTTCATCCATGTCATTAATACAGCTTAACGGACTCTCTTTATGTGATCAGTCAACTGACACTATTGCCATGCACTCATTAACAAAGAACTTAAATTTCTTATCCAGTCATGAAGATTTTTAATGGTCGGTTAAAGCAAGTATGGATGATTGCTGTTATTGCTATCATTATGACCGGCTGCAATACAAAAGAGGATATCGTTTCGGATGATATCATATTGCCCGAAAATTATGGAATCCTGGAAGTGGACTTCAAGCTCCCGGTATATAAATCCATTCCGAATGGTATTCGCCGGGTTGATCTGGCTGTCTGTTACACCATGGCAGAAATGTACCATGGCACATTCTTTTACCGGTGCAATGTTTCAGATGCTAAGGAGATCTACCAGATTTATCTGCCTGAAGGCCAGTATTTTTATCAGGCCATCATTACCTGCACCTGTGGAGGTGATTCCTGCATGCAGGCAGGATATCCGGTAGGATATGGCTTTCAAAAATATACATTTGACCAGGCTGATATTGTGCGGGGACAAATAACCCGGTCGCTGACCACATTCAAGTAAACAGGTTTTACGTACCTTTGTACCCGCAAAGAGTCACGTGATGTATATAGAAGTCTGTAAATCAAAGATTCATAAGGTTACTATCTCGGAGTCCAACCTTCAGTATGTGGGGAGTATTACCATTGATGAGGACCTGATGGATGCCGCTAACCTGATCGAAAATGAAAAGGTTCAGGTTGTTAACCTGAATAACGGCGAGCGCCTCGATACCTACGTAATCAAAGGAAAACGAAATTCGGGAATTATCTGTCTGAACGGGCCCGCAGCCCGCAAGGCCCAGGTCGGCGACGTGGTCATCATCATCTCATTTGCGATGATGGACTTCGAGGAAGCGAAAAGCTTTAAGCCGAGCCTCGTTTTTCCTGATACTGCAACAAACAAGTTGGTTCGCTCCGCTCACTAATTATGCGCTGCGCGCTAATTGTGTCGGGCTGTTGCCCAACTAATCAGCACATCAGCTTATCAGCACATCAAAATGGCCACAAAAACTACTTTCAGCTGTAAAAACTGCGGTGCCAATTCAGCGAAATGGATCGGACGCTGCCCGAGTTGCGGAGAGTGGAACACCTATATTGAGGAGGAGGTGATTAAGTCACCCCGGCCAGGAAAACCAAGAACCATAAGCCAGTCAACGCCCAAGAGGCTTCCTGAGATCGACCGCCTGGCCTTTCAGCGGATCAAGAGCGGTATCGTGGAGTTCGACCGGGTGACCGGCGACGGACTGGTTCCGGGATCGCTGGTTCTGATTGGCGGAGAGCCGGGCATCGGAAAATCGACCCTCGTGCTGCAGATGGCCCTGCGGCTGAAAGATAAAAAAGTTTTATATGTATCGGGCGAAGAGAGTTTGCAGCAACTGAAGCTCCGGGCAGAACGCATCGGTGGGGATCATGACGGATTTTATCTGCTGAGCGAAACTTCCCTCGAGAGTCTGTTAAGGCAGCTGGATGAGTTTCAGCCTGAACTGCTGATCGTTGACTCGATACAAACACTGGTCACCGAGCGTGTCGACGGATCGGCAGGCACCATCAGCCAGATCCGCGAGTGCGCCACCGACCTGATGAAATTTGCCAAGGAGAGCCAGACACCTGTCATTCTGATCGGGCATATCAACAAAGAAGGCAACCTGGCCGGTCCGAAAGTTCTGGAACACATGGTCGACACCGTTCTCCAGTTTGAGGGTGACCTGCATCACCAATACCGGATACTGAGGGCCAGCAAAAACCGGTTTGGCTCGACCGATGAGCTCGGAATTTTTGAGATGAACTCACAGGGATTGCGCGAGGTGACCAATCCGTCGGAACTCCTGCTCTCGAACAGGGACCTGTCGCTCAGCGGCAATGCCATCTCGGTATCCATGGAGGGGCAACGCTCACTCCTGCTCGAAACTCAGGCGTTGGTCAGTACCACCGTATATTCAAATCCGCAGCGTTCTACCATGGGTTTCGATCCACGCCGTTTGAACATGCTGCTCGCCGTACTGGAAAAACGTGCCGGATTCCGGCTGGCCACCAAAGATGTATTTCTAAACATGGCAGGAGGAATGCGGATTACCGACCCTGCAACGGATATGTCAGTGATTGCCGCCATTCTCTCGTCGGATAAAAACCAGCCCCTGGATCAGCAATTCTGTTTTACCGGAGAGATCGGCCTTTCGGGTGAAGCACGTCCGGTGAACCGCATCGAAACTCGCCTGGCCGAAGCCAGCCGGCTCGGCTTTAAACGGATATTCATTCCCGCCTATAACAAAAAGGGAATCGATGTAAAAAGATTCGATATAGATATTGTGCCTATCCGGCACCTGGGCGATCTGCTGAAAGAGCTGTTCGCCTAGAATTCATCGAAATCGGATTTTCTCCTTTTTTCAGTCTTCACTTCCTTCGGTTGCGAACCGTCGCAATCCAACGGATCCGACATATAAAGCGGACGTTCAAAATCACCTTTTGAAACATTCAGTGCCGGGTCGGCATACACTTTCTTCATGAATATTGCCCAGATCGGCAATGCCATGTTCGAACCCTGACCCTTCTCATGATTGGTGAAATGAACAATTTTATCCTCTGCACCGGTCCAGACGGCCCCTACCAGGTTCGGAACAATCCCCACAAACCAGCCATCGGCATAACTATTGGTGGTACCGGTTTTGCCGGCTATCGGATTGGTGAATTCATACTTATTGCGTAACCGCCGCGCCGTCCCTTCGGTGCTGGTTACTCCCTGCATCATGTAGAGCATTTTGTAAGCGGTTTCGTCACTCATCGCAACTTCCTCATGAGTGGTAAACGTGGCCAGAATATTGCCATGCTTATCCTCGATGCGGGTTACCATGATCGGCTCCACCCAGACGCCTTTGTTTGCATAGGCGGTGAAAGCTCCGGCGACTTCATACACCGGCAGGTCGACTGCCCCGACGCATATCGGGATTACCGGATCGATCGGTGATTTGATGCCCACCTTCCGTGCCACTTCGATAACCGCTTCAGGATTATACTGTTTCATCACCCAGGCAGCAATCTGGTTTAAAGATTTGGCCACTCCGGTTCTCAGGGTAACCATCTGTCCATCAAGCTCTTTTGTTTCTGAAAATTGAGGTTCATAGGTACTTCCCTCGATTCCGCCGAAATTTCCCTTAAATACCACCGGAACATTCGGAACCTCATAACACGGAGAGATACCGTTTTCCATGGCAACCGTGTAAACAAACGGCTTGAAAACCGATCCTACCTGGCGCTTGCCCTGCATGATCTGATCATACTGGAAGTACCGGTAATCGGGACCGCCGACATAAGCCTTAACGTAACCGGTTTGCGGAGTGATGGCCATGAAAGCCGAACGGAGGTACCTCTTATAATATTTAATAGAGTCCATCGGGGTCATCACCGTGTCGATCTCCCCTTTCCAGCTAAAAATGTTCATCTGGGTGGGGGTGTTGAAAATTTTCTCAATCTCGGCATCCGAGAGGTGTTGTTCCTTTTTAAGCACCCGGTAACGCTCGCTCCATCCTTTGGCTGCATTCATCGATCGGGTGATCTCCTCATCCGATGCGGTATTGGAGAAAGGGGTACGCCGCAATTTCCGTAATTCGTTATCAAATGATCTTTGCAGATCTTTACTAAGATGCTCTACAACAGCCTCTTCGGCATATTGTTGCATTCGGGAATCGATGGTGGTATAAATCTTAAGTCCATCGCGATAAAGGTTATACGGGGTTCCGTCGGGTTTTGTGTGTTTATGGCAAAAGCCTCTGAGCGGATTGGCATCCCAGGCTTCGCCGCCGTCAGTGCTTTCGGGGCGTTTTTCCATAAGTAACCCACGAAGGTATTCGCGGAAATAAGTTGCCCGGCCCACTTTATGATCCACCCGGTGATAATCGAGACCCAGGTCCATTGCCTTGGCTCTTGAAATTTCAGCAGCATTGGCATAACCGCGTGATTTCATCTTTTCGAGAACAGCATTCCTGCGGGGCAGCGTATTTTTTGTTCCGTAGCGGATGGGATTGTAGAGTGAAGGATTCTTTGCCATGCCCGCCAGCATTGCTGCCTCATGGATCTCGAGTTTGCTGGCTGGTTTATTGAAATAAACCCATGAAGCAATCTCCACACCCTGGGCATTATTCACAAAGCTCAGCTTATTCAGATAAAGGGCAAGTATCTCCTCTTTGGTAAATGTTTTCTCGAGTTTCACGGCAATTACCCATTCGCGGAATTTCCGGATGGCAAAACTGATCGGGTTTTTGTAATCCTCGCGCGGGAAAAGGTTCTTGGCCAGCTGTTGAGTCAATGTGCTACCCCCGCCGGTATCCTGCCTCAACATCAGACTCTTCACCATTACTCTCACCAAACCTTTAAAATCGATGCCGGAGTGTTTGTAATACCGCTGGTCCTCAATAGCCACGATGGCATTGATCATGTATGGACTGATCAGCTTATAGGGCACGATCTCCCGGTTTTCATCCTCTGAGAAAAAAGTTCCCAGCGGGATTCCATCTTCCGAAATCACCTGTGTAGCCTCCAGTAACTTTGGGTTTTCCAGCTCCTCAAAAGAGGGCATGAACCCCAGCCAGCCGTAGGAAATCATCGTGAATAGTAGGAAGACAAAAACCACCCCTCCCCCGAAAACCAACCAGAATATTTTAAGATATTTGTTCGTGTGATCGACTTTTTTCATAATCAGATAAAATTGCCGGTGCAAAGGTAATATTTAAGTTCTCCTTTAGTACCTGCTCCAATCGCTCCCTCGATGATGGACGAAAGTCAATGGCTATTTACATCCGGGGAAGGGGTGCACACCTCTCCCTCACGCCCCTTCCGACCGAGTTTTAATCAAAAAGGCACCATAACCTCAGAAAATTATTTAATCTTTGTGCGATTTTTTAAAAAGGAACCAATCCAAAATGGCTGAGAATCTTGTTATTGTAGAGTCACCCGCTAAAGCTAAGACTATTGAGAAGTTTCTGGGGAAGGATTATTTGGTGAAATCCAGCTTCGGGCACATCAGGGATCTCGCTAAAAAAGAGTACGGGATCAATATTAAAAAGAACTACGAACCCCACTATATTATCTCTCCGGACAAGAAGAAGATCGTTGCTGAACTGAAGAAGTTATCCCTGGAATCCAAGAACATCTGGCTCGCTTCCGATGAGGACCGCGAAGGAGAAGCCATCTCATGGCACCTTGCGGAAGTATTGGATATCCCGGCCGATAAGGCTCGTCGGATCGTCTTTCACGAGATCACCAAGGAAGCGATCATTAAAGCAATTGAGAATCCCCGGTCGATCGATCAGAATTTAGTGAACGCCCAACAAGCCCGCCGTGTACTCGACCGCCTGGTTGGTTTCGACCTGAGTCCGGTTTTGTGGAAAAAAGTAAAACCCTCCCTGTCGGCCGGCCGTGTTCAGAGCGTGGCCGTCAGACTGCTGGTTGAGCGCGAACGTGAGGTTCTTGGTTTTACTTCAGTTCCGGTGTATCGGGTAATTGCTGTTTTTAATGTAACCGGACCGGATGGTAAAGCCATGGAGTTGAAGGCAGAGCTTGATCGCAAGTTTGCCACCCGTGAGGAAACGATGGCTTTTCTGGAGAGTTGCAAAACCGCAGATTTCACCGTGGATGGAGTGGAGAAAAAGCCGGTGAAAAAATCACCAGCACCCCCATTCACCACCTCTACCCTCCAGCAGGAAGCCAGCCGGAAATTCGGTTTCTCGGTTTCACAGACCATGTCGCTGGCACAGAAACTGTACGAATCAGGAAAAATCACCTATATGAGGACCGACTCGGTTAACCTGTCGGACCTGGCCCTCAACACCACGAAAAAGACCATTCTCGATGAATTTGGCGATAAATACCTGAAAACCAGGCAATATAAAACCAAATCAAAAGGCGCTCAGGAAGCTCACGAAGCCATCAGGCCCACCTACATGGACAACCATGATGTTCCCGGATCGGCTAATGAGAAAAAACTTTATGAGCTGATCTGGAAAAGAACCATTGCTTCGCAGATGAGTGAAGCCCTTCTGGAAAAGACGACCGTCAATATTAAGATATCCAACCGCAAAGAGTTGCTGGTTGCCACGGGAGAGGTGATGCTGTTCGATGGATTTATGCGTCTGTACCGTGAAAGTTCGGATGAGGAAAACAGCGAAAACGGATCTGACCTCATTCCGCCTCTCAAACAGGGTGAGGTATTAAATATGGAGTACGCCGAAGCCATGCAACGTTTTCCGCATGCGCCAGCCAGATATACCGAGGCCAGCTTGGTCAAAAAACTCGAAGAGCTCGGTATCGGTCGCCCATCTACTTATGCACCAACTATTTCCACCATTCAAACCCGCGAATACGTGATTAAGGAAGACCGCCCGGGAACCACCCGGAATCTCGACGGTTTGAACCTGAAAAACGGCAAGATCACCGGATTTGTCAAAAGCGAAAAAGCAGGCTTTGAAAAATCAAAGCTCTTCCCGACAGATATCGGAATGGTTGTCAATGATTTTTTGGTGGAGCATTTCGGAAACATTGTCGATTACAATTTCACCGCCAAGGTGGAGGCAGAGTTCGATGAGATTGCCGCCGGTAATATGGTCTGGTATGAAATGATACATCGGTTCTACAAGCCGTTTCACGAACAGGTTGAACTGACCGAAAAAACCTCATCCCGCAGTTCGGGGGAACGGTCGCTCGGAGATCATCCTGAAACCGGGGAACCTGTTGTTGTGAAAATCGGCCGGTATGGCCCGATGGCCCAGATCGGTATTGCCAATGAGGAGACAAAGCCCAGGTTTGCACGACTGGCCAAAGGTCAGCTGCTCGAAACCATCACCCTTGAAGAAGCCCTCAAACTCTTCGCCCTGCCCAGAACGCTCGGTGAATATGAAGATGCCACAGTGACGGTCGGTATAGGGCGTTTTGGACCGTATATCAGACACAAAAACGCATTTTACTCTCTCAAGAAGGGTGTTGATGATCCGATGACGATCGAACAGGAGCGTGCGATCGAAATCATTATTGAAAAGAGGGCTGCCGACTTGTTGCGGGTTATCCGGGAATATCCTGACGAACCTGAAATCAGGGTTCTGAATGGCAGGTTCGGTCCGTACATCTCCTATCAGAAAAAGAACTATAAGATCCCGAAAACCCAGGACCCTGCGGCACTGACTGCTGATGAGTGCAAGGCCCTGATTGCAAAAGGTTTAAAAGATAAAAAATAAAAAGTAATGCCAAAATTACAGGAAATTCTTCTCTATTTCGATCCTGTAGGCCCATTAGCGTATCATACTGACGAAAGGATACTCGACCCGCTGTTAGAGGCTACCGAAATCTATCGGAACAACGGAAATGCGCCCGATATCGACCACGCAAAAATTGTGCTTGCCGGAGTCGGCAACCCACAGCTTGCCGATGAAATTCGCTCCTATTTATATGGCCTGACCGCCGTGTTGCAAAAAGGCGACCTGGTTGATCTGGGCAATCTCCGGCAGGGAAAAACTCCTTCGGATACTCAGATAGGCCTCGGAGATGTAATCACTGAACTTGAAAAAGCGCATAAAATAGTCATTCTGATCGGTCGCGACACCCATGACACCCTGACGTACGGCAAAGCATTCACCCGGCTTGAAACTCCCTACAATCTCTCAGTTATCGATTCAGTGCTCGACATCATGCCTGAGGAGCACGCCAACAGGAGTCATTATCTGAATGAGCTGATTTCGGAACCTGACGGCTGCCTGTACGATTTCGTCCATCTGGGGCACCAGTCGTATCTGAATGATACAGAAGGCATTGACCGGATGAACGAACTCTATTTCGAGGTTCACCGGCTTGGCGCTTTGCGTGATGATATCAGGGAATCGGAACCGGTATTCCGCAATTCGGATCTGGTCGTTTTTTCGATGAACTCCATTCGTCAGACCGAAGCACCCGGAATTACCTTCCCATCAGCCAACGGATTTACGGCAGAAGAATCATGCCAGCTGGCGCGGTTTGCGGGACTGAGCGACAAACTCAGCCTGTTTGCCCTGGCCGGGTTCAAACCCGACCGCGATGTGAACGGGCAAACATCAGCACTCGCAGCTCAGATCATCTGGCACTTTTTACAGGCGGTTAATCAACGTAAATCCGATTATCCTTTCAGTGACATTAAACAATACCAGAAATATTTGATTAATTTGCCGAAAACCGGATATAATCTGACCTTTTACAAGAGTCCGACCTCGGGACGTTGGTGGATTGAAGTGCCCTATCCTGACACCAAATATCCACGATCCCTATATGTGGCGTGCTCTCCAAGAGATTACCAGGTTGCGAGCGACGGGGAAATCCCCGACCGGTGGTGGAATAATTATCGAAGATTGTCATGACAAATGATCGCATACTTAAAGCAAACCCGTTACGTTATTGGTATTGCTGTGTAATTATTTTTTCACTTATCTTTACTGTTTTAATTTCAGCATGAAGAGGTTCCGGGCAAAGATTTACCTTTTATTATTCCTGACAGGATTAGTGGGTGTCGGTGCTTTTGCACAGCAAGATCCTCAATTCAGCCAGAATATGTTCAATCATCTGGCTGTAAATCCGGGTTTTGCGGGTAGCCAGGGCATGCTGAACGCCGGAATGATCAACCGCCAGCAATGGATGGGATTCCCGGGCAACCCGACAACAACCGTTTTCAGTGTTCATGCACCGGTTAAGCCTTTGGGCATTCCGAGTGGAGTTGGACTCACCTTTATCGATGACCGGCTGGGTTTTGAAAAGAATACGACGATCACACTGAACTATGCATATCGCCTCTCCATCGGTGAGGGAACTCTGGGCATCGGTGCCAATGTGGGCTTGCTGAGCCGGGAAATCGACGGCAAGTGGTCCATACCCGATAGTGACAATCACAGTCCGGCCAGCTCTGACCCTTCAATACCGGATGAACAGGCATCTACCACAGCCTTTGATCTGGGGTTCGGATTGTTCTACAACAATGACAACCTATACGCAGGATTATCCAGCACCCACCTTCTGGAACCTGTACTGGATTATGGAAACGGAGCATTTACCTATATGAGGCGCCACTATTACGGCACCGTCGGATATCTCTTTAAACTGGCCAATCCGGTTTACGAAATCCAGCCTTCATTATTTGCAAAATTTGACGGAGCTTCATTTCAGACGGATGTAAATATGATGCTGGTGTACAATAAAAGATTTTGGGGTGGCGTTTCTTACAGGCTTGGAGACGCCGTAGTTGTTATGGCGGGGACAGAACTGGCCAATGGCCTGCGGTTGGGAATAGCTTATGATTTCACAACTTCGGCCATTGCAACCTACAGTCATGGAACAGTGGAGTTCATGCTGGGGTACAACCTCGCTATAGGAACGGATAAGTTATCCCAACGTTACAAAAGTGTGAGATTTTTATAACTGACTCGTTGATAATAATATGAAGAAGCTAGTTTTCCTTGGTTTAATCGCAGCCCTGATCTTGTCTGGATGCAACAGCTCCAGTACAGGTAACGGTGAGCTGGTTGGTGTGCAAAAGAGGGAAAAATGGTTCGAACCGGACCCCTATGGCATGGTTAAAGTGCCGATGGGTTCTTTTGTGGTCGGGCCAAACGACGAGGATCCCACGTTCGCGATGAATTCTCAGTCGAAAACCGTATCTATTGACGCCTTCTGGATGGATGAAACAGAAATCACCAATAATGAATACCGGCAGTTTGTACATTGGGTTATTGACTCTCTGACACGCAAAACTCTTGGTGAACAATCTCCCGAAGAGTATCTCATTTCAGAAGATGAGAACAACAACCCGATCGATCCCCCATACATTAACTGGGAAACAAAGATTGACACCCGTGATGCTGACGTCGCCACAGCGCTCGAAGGAATGTATATTCCTGAAAATGAACGTTTTTTCCGCCGGAAGGAACTGGACACCCGAAAACTGGTTTACTCCTATCAGGATATTAATTATCAGGAAGCTGCCAAAGAAAAACGGAATTACAATCGTTCGATCCAGAACTCTGATAAATCGGTTACTTTTTATCAGGACAATGAACTGGCGTCTGACCGGTCGAAATTCGTGAAATCATATACCATCAATATTTATCCGGATACCCTTTGCTGGATTTCAGATTTCACTTACAGCTACAACGATCCGATGGCAAAAATGTACTTCTGGCATCCGGGATTCGATGATTATCCGGTTGTTGGCGTTACGCAGGAACAGGCCCAGGCGTTCTGCATCTGGAGGACCCAGCTGTATAACAACTTCCTGCTGACTTCGAAAGCCGGTGCTTCAGTTCAGAATTACCGGTTACCCACTGAATACGAATGGGAATATGCCGCACGCGGAGGCCGTAACCTCTCGATGTATCCATGGGGCAACCCGTATCCCCGCAACGACAAAGGATGTTTCCTCGCCAACTTCAAACCGCTCCGCGGCAATTATGTGGACGACGGATTCCTGAAACCATCACCGGTAGGATCATTCGAACCAAACGATTACAACCTGTATGATATGTCTGGCAACGTTGCCGAATGGACCATCTCGGCATTCGACGAAGCCGCTTACAGTTTTACCCATGACATGAATCCGAATTATGAATACAGCGCTTTGCCAAATGAATCCCCGGTTATGAAGAGGAAAGTGGTCAGAGGCGGTTCGTGGAAAGATATTTCCTACTACCTCCAGGCTGGTACCCGTTCCTACGAATATCAGGATTCGGCAAAATCCTATATCGGATTCCGCTGTATCCGTTCAACCATGGGCATTGAAAAATAACATTATGTAAGGGCGAAATGCTTTCGCCCCGACCACAACAAAATCAATAATTTCGAGAAAAATGAAGATCAGAGAACTTGTTCAGCAAAGGTGGTGGAAAGTCTTTATGAGTCACCTTTATAGCTGGGGTGCCAGTGTAGTCATGATTGGAGCTCTAATGAAGCTGGAACATTTTCCACTCTCCAGTGGGTTCCTTATTGCCGGGTTAGGTACAGAAGCTATTATCTTCTTCTTTGCAGCCTTTGAACCCCTGCCGGAAGAATGGGAATGGGACCGCGTTTACCCGGAACTGGCTCATAAAATCGGCAAATCCGAGAAGAAGGTTGTCCATACCGTGTCAGGCCCTACTCCAACCCAGCAATTCGACGACATGCTCAAGAAAGCCGATATCTCTCCTGAACTTCTCACCAAGTTGGGCACCGGTATGCAAAAACTGGCCGATACAACTACCAAAATGTCGGAGATTTCACATGCTCAGCTGGAAACCCAACAGTTCACCAACAGCATCAAGAAGGCTGCAGAAAACCTGAACAGCTTCGGCGATTCATACAAACACTCAGCTGATGAACTCAGCCAGTCAGCCTCATCCCTGACCCAATCATACTCAAAAACCGCTGACCTGATCAGCAAACTGAGTACCACCGGCCATGGATATACCGAGCAGCTTGAAAAGATGAACAAAAACCTGAGCGCACTGAATTCAGTATATGAACTGCAACTCAGAGGTGAAGACGCTCATCTGAAAAACTCGAAAACAATTTATGAAGGCCTCGATTCCATGATGGAAAACCTTCAGTCATCCATTCAGAATACCAAACAGTATCGCGACGAAGTTGAAAAACTCGGCAAGAAACTGAATGCCCTGAACAAAGTGTACGGTAACATGCTTACCGCAATGAATGTAAAAGAAAACGTTTAATCTGCTGATTAGCTGATATTTATATATTATGGCACAACAAAAGCTGACCCCCAGGCAGCGAATGATCAACATGATGTATTTGGTGCTGACAGCATTGCTGGCATTGAATGTGTCACGTGAGACCCTGGATGTAATTGCTAAAGTCGACAAAAGCCTTAACCAGTCGGTCGAAAGCTTTGCAGCCAAAAATAAAATGACTTATGCCGCCTTTGATAATGCATACGAACTGAACAAGGTTAAAGTTGGTCCCTACAAAGCCAAAGCCGATTCAATAAAAGTAGAGACCCAGAAATTAATCGATAAGATAACCGAGTACAAATATGCAATCGTTCGTAGAGCTGACGGTGAAGGCGCCCGGCTCGACAGCATCAAGTCGATGGACCAGTTGAATATCCCGGCTGAGATCATGTTGGTCAACCAGATTGCCGTTGGCAACGAAAGGATGAACAGGGCAAAGGATCTGAGAAATTCGATCAAACATTACTCTGATTTTATGGTCTCCAAGGTGGATACCATAAACACCAATCTGATCAACTCTCTCCGCAAAAGCTTAGCCGTTGATGATCCGGCTAAAACTTCAAAGAAAGACGATGCAGGCCGTACCTGGGAACAGGAAAATTTCGAATATCTGCCTCTGATCGGTGTAATCACCCTGATGACCAAAATGCAGTCTGACGTTCGTAATGCTGAATCGGATGTACTGAATTACCTCTACAAGAATATCGATGCTCAATCGTTCAAATTCAATGTATTGCAACCGGTCGTTATTCCTAAGTCAAGAACAATCATTCAGGGAAGTCCTTATGAAGCAGAAGTGTTCCTTGCCGCATTTGACTCTACCATCAGCCCGAAAATTACTGTTGGAGGAGGCGTATTGCCTTATCGTCAGGGCCGTGGAATCTATACGGTGAACACCGGCAAACCGGGGTTATTCAATTATTCCGGAGTGATCAATTATATTACTCCCGATGGTGCCAGCAAGCCCTATAGCTTTAAAGACGAGTACGAGGTGATCCCTCCTACTTTAATCTCTTCACCGACCAAGATGAACGCTTTTTACAAAGGCGTCTCAAACCCGCTTACCGTTAGCGCCGTAGGAGCATCGGCCAAAGATATTCATGTTGAAATGACCAATGCCGATATCCGTCAGGTAGGTGATTTCAGATATGAAGTTTCGCCCCGGAAAGCTGAAGGCACCGCAGTGCTGACCGTTACGGCCACAATCAACGGACGTACCCAGACTTTTGAACCGGTTACCTATCGTTTGTTTAAAGTGCCCGACCCAACTGCCAAAATCGCTGGCAAAAACGGGGGCAGGATTGAAAAAAGCGTACTGCAGGCTCAGACCGGAGTTGTAGCTGAATTGGAAAACTTTCTGTTCGACATGAAATTCGAGGTCATAGGGTTTTCCGTTACCGCCTCATCAAGCGGAGGCTTCGTTCAGAATCTGCCTTCCAATGGCAAAATGTTCACCGCTGAACAGAAGAAAATGTTCAGCAGCCGGAAGAAGGATGACATCGTGGTTATTAACTTAATCAGAGCGATCGGGCCCGATGGTATTACCCGTGACCTTAACTCCATCACCTTTACGATACAATAGAAAATGGTATTATGAAAAATTCAGGCAAAACAATAATAGCTCTTCTGGTACTGGCAACTTCCCTGCCCTTGTCAGCACAGGTGACCGATACCACCAAAACAACAGACCCTTCATCCTGGTCGGGTGTGGATCTGGTGTACAAAAAAGAGCACATCTTCAGCAAGAAACCCATTGCCTATCCGCCGGTCAGGGAAGCCGACATCATGTGGTCAAAAGTCGTTTGGCGCATGATCGATCTGCGGGAAAAGATGAACCAACCGCTCTATTTCCCTACTAAAGAGACGGGCAACCGGGTAAACCTGGTTAACCTGTTGCTGGCGGCAATCAAAGATGGTGGGCTGCAAGCTTATTCTGCTCCGCTGGATGATCCGAATGAATTTAAGGAACCAATCTCCTATGATCAGGTGCTGAAAAACTTCAATATCCAGGACAAAACCATTGGAGTATTGAACGTGGCTACCGGTTTGACCGATTCAACACTGATTCCCGGCGAACTCAATACCGACGAGGTGCAGCAGATCATGATAAAAGAGATGTGGTTCTTCGATCGTAAACGTTCGGTTTTGGATGTCAGGATCATCGGATTATGCCCTGTCCGTGTTTATTATGAAGATGAAGACGTCAGCAAAGAACATATTCAGAAGAGCAAACTTTTCTGGGTAAAATATCCTGAGGCACGCCCGTTCCTGGCTCAAAAGGAAGTGTTCAACAATAGCAATGATTCAGAACTGCGCAGCTTCGACGAGATCTTTTACAAACGGTATTTCACCGGATTTATCGTACAGGAAAGCAATGTGTATAACAACAGGATGATCGAGTCGTATGCCCTCGGCGTTGAATCCTTACAGGAAGCCGAGCGCATTGAGAACATGATCTTCCAGTTCGAACACGATTTGTGGGAGTTCTAGGAATCAGATAAACTTCTCGCCTCCACGCGATTTCACTTCATCAACGATCTGTCGGATCTGCTGCTCGTCCTGCTTGCGGCATATCATCAGAACGTCGTCAGTGTCCACGATAATGTAATCATCGAGGCCCTGAACCACCGTAATTTTATTCTTAGGTGTATGAATCACATTGCGGTTTGAGCCAAAAGTAATGGTCTGCCCGCTACCGAGCCCGTTTTCCGACTCATCATGGGGAAGATGATCATAGAGACTTCCCCAGGTTCCCAGATCCGACCAGCCGAAATCGGAACATAAAACAAATACATTATCTGCCTTTTCCATGATTCCATAGTCGATGGAAATCTTGTTGCAGGCTTCATAAACATGGCTAATAAAGGGAGCCTCTTCAGCAGTACCGTATAGCTCTGCCCCATCTCTGAACAAGCTCTGCATATCCGGGAGATACTTTTCAAATGCCCGGGTGATTGAGGCCAGCGTCCAGATGAATATTCCGGAATTCCAGAAAAAGTCACCGCTCTCCACGAATATCTTTGCCAACTCAAGATTTGGCTTTTCAGTAAAGGTCTTTACGTGCCCGAGACCCTTAATGTCATTGATATTGTGCTGCCCGCTCACCTGAATATAGCCATAGCCGGTTTCAGGCCTGCTGGGCATGATCCCGAGGGTAAGCAGGGCATCACGGCTTTTGACAAAATCGATACCCTCCCTGATGACACGCGAGAATTCCGCTTCATCCGCAATCAGGTGATCTGAAGGGGCAACAATAACCACTGCATCGGGATTAATCATCGCGATACGCTGATTGGCATAGGCAATGCATGGCGCGGTATTTCTCCGGAGCGGTTCCAGCAGAACCTGGTCAGGTTTAATATCGGGTAACTGTTCCAGGATCAGCGATCCGTATTCCTCATTACTGACAATGAAAATATTTTCGATCGGACAGATTTTTTTGTAACGTTCAATAGCACGTTGCAAAAGCGTTTGACCGGTTCCCAGGATATCCAGGAACTGCTTCGGTTTTTTGGTGCGGCTGTATGGCCAGAACCGGCTACCGATTCCACCGGCCATGATTATGCAAAAACGATTGTTGTCCATGATCCTAAGATACTAATGTTTCTTTGACTTCTGCCATAGGATGTACGGTATAAATCCTGGATGAGAAGGCGTCACAGCACTGATATCTCTTCCGGAGCTTCTTCCCCTTAATAAATGTTTTACCACTTCGCAGGGTGAAACGTGCTCCTTCGGGAAGGTCAGAAACATGCAGCACATTGCTGTTTTCCTGAGTTTTCCCGAGCAGCCGGTTTAGCTTTTCGGAGGTGCCCGATCCAATGAGCACCCGTTTGAAATAGTGCTGAACCACCTCAGCCGCTACCTCTTTTTCCAGAATCTCCGCTTTAAGCACCTCCGCCAGCATTGCCCTGAACTCATTTCTCCATTCCTGTCCATGTGGCTTCACTCGTCGGCCATACCGGGTCCAGTTCCGGTAATGCGCAATCTCGTGCGCCAGAGTTACCAGAAATTCAACCGGATGCAAGTCGTGATTGATAGTGATATAGGCCTGTTTTCCGTTACGGGGCACCCTGAAATCGCCGTGTTTGCTCCGTCGTGTCTTCGACAGAAAAACAGGAACCGGTGATGTAATTAACCAGTTGCCGACCAGCTCTTCTGATCCTGCCAATAATTTTGCTCTCCAGATGTCAGTTGGCAATTGTTTGTCTTTCATTTTGATATTCAGTCGGTTAACCCGATTTCGACTTCGGTCGTGAGGGCAATATTACGTAATTTATTACTATCTTGGTTGAAATTTTGAGTGGCTATGAAATTTCTGAAATACCCGGCATTTCTTGTACTCCTGATGCTATTCTCCTGCGGAAACAAACAGACATCACCGGAACCGGGAATCCTCAGTGAAAAGAAAATGGTTGAACTGATGGTGGATACACACCTGGTTGATGCCATTCTATCCGTGGAGAATGCTCGCGGTGAGGAAAAACGTGATAAGGGCCTGTTCTATTATCCGTCGGTGCTGGAAAAACACGGAATCACAAAAGAGCAGATGGACTCCTCGGTGTCGTGGTACATGAAAAACCCGGAGGCCTATGCCCGGATTTATGAAGAAATCATCAAAGAGCTGGAAAAGAGGCAGACTGCCATCAGCCCGGCCGATACCATTCAGCAATAAACCGGCATGCGAAAATTTTCAGCCCACCGGATTTATCCGGTAAACCGTCCTTCAATCCCTTATGGTATTATTGAAACCGATGACGACGGTACGATTATAAGCATCCGCGAAACCGGCGGACATCCGGTGGAGGAATCCGGACTGGTATTCTACTCCGGAATCATTATCCCCGGTATGGTCAATGCCCACTGCCATCTCGAACTCTCACACCTCGAAGGATTGATTCCGGAGCATACCGGGATCACCGGTTTTGTTTCTCAGATCAATCAGATACGCAAGTCGGATACCGGGCAAATCATGAAAGCGGCAACAGCGGCCGATCTGAAAATGTATCTGGATGGGATTTCCGGAACCGGAGATATCAGTAATAATGGGATCACCCTGCCGATCAAGCAAAACAGCCGGATCCGTTATCATTCATTTTTTGAAGTGTTCGGGCTGGATAAGACTTCGGCCAGTAACCGGTTTCATGAAGCCGTCAACCTGGCCCAAACATTTACAGAAGCCGGGCTCAGTTGCTCCCTGACTCCTCACGCTCCCTATTCGACGGGGACCGATCTGTGGAAATTATTGTCATGCGTACCGGATTTAACCCGGCGGATCAGCATACATCACGATGAGAGCCCCGAGGAAGTTGACCTTTTAGAACGACGCAGCGGAGTGATGGCCGATTCGTTCCGCCAATCAGGTTTTGATCTTGACAACCTCCCCGCCGAAGCAGCTGATGTTTACAGGCTGCTGGGGCAGTATCTGCCCGATTCGCAGTGGTTACTGGTGCACAACACGGTCACTGATCCGGCTTCCGTTGCGCAGGGTTCAAAACCGGGAGTCTATTGGGTTCTTTGCCCCCGGTCGAACCAATATATCGAAAACAGGCTGCCTGATATCCGGGGATTCTCTGAAAGCAGCCTTACCGTATGCCTTGGAACCGATAGCCTGGCCTCCAACCGGGGCCTATCGGTTTTAGAAGAAATGAAAACCATTCTCCAGGTGGCTCCGGAAATCGGTTTTGAAACCGTCTTACAATGGGCAACCCTGAACGGCGCAAAAGCATTGGGCATGGATAAGGAACTGGGCAGCATCGAACCCGGCAAGAAACCCGGTTTGGTCAATATCCCTGTTTTTGACTGGGAAAACGAAACGCTCGCCACCGAAAGCATTCCCTGCCGGATCGCTTGAAATCCATTATCTTTAACGCCTCAAAGAGGTTTTTCTATGGCTACTTTTTTATTTGACGATATCATCTTCGGACCGGTCACCAGCAGACGGCTGGGAGCTTCACTGGGCATCAACCTGTTGCCCATTAACGGGAAATTCTGCAATTTCAACTGTATCTATTGCGAGTGCGGCTGGAGTACACATCCGGATGTGAAGATCAAGTTACCAACCCGTGATGAGATCAGCAAACGACTTGAAGAGGTGCTGATCGATATTAAAAAGAACAATACTCCCCTCGATAAGATCACTTTTGCCGGCAACGGGGAGCCTACCATACATCCTGAATTTGAGGGCATTGTCGACGATACGATCCGGATTCGTGACCTTTACGCCCCGGGAGTCAAGATCGCCGTATTATCGAACGCATCCAATCTGGATAAACCTGCAATTTTTGACGCTCTCGGAAGAATCGACATGAATATCCTGAAGCTCGACTCGGCACATGAAGAGACGATCAGGCTGATTAACCAGCCTTCTCCGGGATATCGCATCAACCGGGTAATCGAAGGGATGATCCGGTACAATGGCCGGTTTATCCTGCAAACCCTTTTTGTGAAAGGTTCTTTCAACGGTATTCAGGTCGACAATTCAACCGATCAGGAGGTGAGAGACTGGCTTGAGGTTGTGCAAAAAGTTAAACCGGAAATGGTGATGATCTATACCATTGCCCGTGACACACCCTTGCAAACCCTGCAGAAAACAGATCATGAAACACTTGACCGTATTGCCGGTGAGGTACGCAAGCTGGGTATTGAAGTGCAGGTATCTTACTGACAAAATATGAGCGGAAAACCCAAAACGATACTGGTTAGTCCGCTGGAATGGGGACTCGGCCATACCGTCAGGGTAGTTTCCTTTATCCGTGATGCCATCCGTGAAGGACATCAGGTGATTCTCGCTTCAGATGGCGTTTCCCTGGATTTTCTGAGATACCGGTTCCCCGATCTGCCCTGGGTAAGGATGCCTTTTTATGCGGTCAGGTATCCTGATGACGGTCGGTTTTTCAGGAAACTGATCCCACAGGTAGCCGGAATCCTGCGGTCGATCAGGGCAAACCACAAACAGGTTGCTGAGATTGTTGAACAGTACCAGGTTACCGATATCATTTCGGATCACCGGTATGGATTATACCACAAAGATGTTCACAGTATATTTATAACCAATCAGTTGTGGCTGAAAGCCCCCAAAGGATGGAGTTTTGGTGAGGGACTGGTGTATCTGTTGCACCGAATGGCCCTTCGGAAATTTTCAGAAATCTGGATTGCTGATTTTGCCGGGGAGCCAAACATCTCCGGAAAGCTGACCCACCCTTCGCGGCTTCCTGAAAGAGCCAGGTTCATCGGACCGGTCTCGCGTTTTCAGCATGTTATAGCCATGAAGCCCGAAAATGCTGAATCCACTGATGTTCTTGCCCTGATTTCGGGTCCCGAACCCCAGCGTACCTTGCTCGAAGAGAAGCTCAAAAACCGATTTATCAGAGATGAGCGCAATGCTTTGATTTTCAGGGGAATCCCACCATCGTCACCCGGAGAAATTCCTGCCACGGTTCACGAAGGACCGGTAACCCTGATCGACCATGCCAGCGATGAACATCTTTTGTGGTATATCCTTGAAGCCCGTGAAATTTTCTGCCGGCCCGGAAATTCAACCCTTTGCGACCTGATCAGCTTAGGCAAAACCGCCACACTGATTCCCACTCCGGGTCAGACAGAGCAGGAGTATGTAGCAGGGCATCTTCAGGAACAGGGACTATTTACCGTCTGTAAGCAGGATGCTCTCTGAGCCCTACCTCCGCCTGGTCCCTGGCGATTTACGCCTCGATGGTGATTTGAACCCCGGCCCCATTGACTTCTGAGGCAGAGCATCTTTTTCAGCTGTTTCCACCAGCTTGAAGTCCATCTGCCGTTTAGCCAGATTGGTTTTGGCGATCTCGATCATCACTTTCTGTCCGATGATAAAGCGTCGGTGGGTATGAACGCCAACCAGACAGTAATTTTTTTCATCGTATTCATAAAAATCATCGTCCATATCGCGCATCGGAATCATTCCTTCGCAGTGATTTTCAGTCAGTTCTACATAAAACCCCCACTCGCTGATCCCCGAAATGATTCCTTCAAACTTTTGTCCGATCTTATCCTGCAGAAATTCAACCTGCTTGTATTTGACGCTCGCCCTCTCGGCCTGAACGGCCCGCTCTTCCATCTGGCTCGACTGAACGCACATTCCCTCAATCCTTTTCTGATCTTCAGAAGGGGCATTATTCAGATATTTGTCGAGCAACCGGTGAACCATCAGATCGGGATAACGCCGGATCGGGGAAGTAAAATGGGTATAATGCTCGAACGACAGTCCGTAATGTCCGATATTTTGCGTGGAGTACTTGGCCTTCGCCATGGTTCTGATTGCCAGGCTCTCAATGACATATTGCTCGTTTTTTCCCTGAACTTCCGTCATCAGGAGGTTCATCGAATTGGCGATCGATTTGTGGCTGGCTGTTTTAATGGAATAGCCGAACTGGCGTATAAAATTGGAGAACGTCAGCAGTTTGTCGGTATTGGGCTTATCGTGAATACGGTAAACAAAAGTTTTAGCATGCTGTCCCTGTTTTACCTTGCCAATCCGTTCAGCCACCTTTTTGTTGGCCAGTAGCATGAACTCCTCGATCAGCCAGTTAGATTCCTTGGCCTCCTTGAAATAGACTCCTGTCGGCTTTCCATTCTCATCGAGATAAAACTTAACCTCCTGGCGTTCAAAAGAGAACGATCCCGTTTTAAAACGATTCTCGCGTAGGATAGAAGCCAGTTTGTGCAGTTCCAGCACTTCGTCCGACAGGGCACCTTCGCCGGTTTCAATGATCTTTTGGGCTTCCTCGTAGGAGAACCGGCGATCGGAGTGAATAACCGTCCGGCCGAACCATTGGTGCAATATTTCTGCCTGTTCATTCAACTCAAATACTGCGGCGAAGCACAGGCGATCCACATCCGGCTTGAGTGAACACATTTCGTTGGATAAACGTTCGGGGAGCATCGGTACTACCCGGTCAACGAGGTAAACGGATGTTCCCCGGGCATAAGCCTCTTTATCGATTTCAGATAATGGTTTTACATAATAGCTGACGTCGGCAATATGTACCCCGACTTCCCAGTTCCCGTTCTCTAGTTTTTTGATGGAGAGGGCATCATCAAAGTCCTTGGCATCTGCCGGGTCAATGGTGAACGTGGTGGTTTCGCGGAAATCCCGTCTCGACCGGATCTCTTTGTCGGGAATCCGCTCTTCGATGGATTCAGCCTGGGCCAGTACGCTTTCCGGGAATTTATAGGGAAGTTCAAATTCCGCCAGTATTGCATGCGTTTCAGTCTCATGCATCCCGGCAACACCCAATATATCAACAACTTCTCCGAATGGATTTTTAGCGCTGGCCGGCCAGTCGGTAATCCTGGCCACCACTTTCTGGCCCTCCACAGCGCCTTTCAGATTGCGGGGATGGATAAAAATGTCGTACGGCATATCGCGGTTATCCGGAATCATGAAATAGTATCCTGATGACCGTTCGATAGTCCCGACAAATGTCCGCTCCCTCTGTTCGAGGATCTCCACGATCTCACCCATCAGGCGCTTGCCCTCTCGGTGGGCGTACAGGTATACCTTGACCTTGTCGCCGTTGAGTGCCCGGTTTACATTGCGGCTGTTGATATAGACATCCTCTTCCACCTCATCGGTAATGATATAGGCCGCACCGGTACGCGTCATGTGAACGGTTCCGGTTATGTTTCCACCGCGAACTTTCAGTTTATATTTTCCACGGTCAGATTCGACCAGCTGACCGTTCTTAAGCAACTCTTCCAATACCTCGGAAATCATTTTCCGCTGGTCCGCATCAGTGATCCCCAGCTGGGCGCTGATCTGCTTGTAATTCAGTGCCTGCGCTGTATTCTGGTTGAACAATCCGACGATTTTACTCCGAAGGATTTTCTTATTGGCTGATTTGGGACTCTCTTTTCGCGCTTTTGTTGACATTACGAATAATTTGTTTCAAAATTAGCCAATTTAAAGGGCTAATAACCTGATTAAAGTTAAATTTGAATTAATAAACCATCCCTATGTGAATTTACGATATCCGTCTTTCCTCTTACTGGCTATAGGTCTGCTACTGAATATAGTCCCGATGATCGGGCAGGATCTGAATTATACCCATTACACAGTAGAATCGGGGCTCCTGCTTCCGTCAAACGAGGTGTACGGGATCGTATTTGATCAGAACAATGTTTTATGGGCAACCACCGACCGGGGAGTTTGGCGGTATGATGGCTATACACCCACGCAGTTCACCGTTTCAGAGGGCTTAAAAGAGAACACCAATTTCCGTATTTTCTGTGATGCCTCCAACCGGATCTGGGTTTCATCGATTAACAATTATGTTAGCCAGATCATCGGGGATTCCGTCAGAGTTCACCCGATGAGCCAATTCATACACAAGGCCGGGAGTGCCGGGCGGTTTATCCAGCAGATTGCGCTCGGCCGGGATTCGACGATCTATCTGAGTTATAACCGCCCCGGACTACTGAGCTGCAAGCCAGGTGAGAAGCCAGGTCAGGTGAATATTCATAAGATCAACCACCCTGATGCATCTATCGCTATCCACTATCAACCTGACTGCTACTACTGGGATATGATCAATATTCCGGATACCTGCCAGGGTTTAGAACCCAAAATTGAGGTGGACAATGGCTGGACTTACATCACCTGCGGTATTCTGGATATAAAGAAAAATTTCCATAAGGAGCTCTGTCCGATTGGTGAAAATGAGTTCCTCTTCAGCTTTTCGAAGAGACTTTTTCATATTAAAAACGGGTTGATCATTGCCGAACGGATTTTTTCAAAAGATATAACAGCACTCTATATCAGCAAGCGCGGATGCTTCTGGGTTGGTTTTGAGGGAGGGGGCGTTAAACGGTTTATGAAAGGCGATCTCAAGACCATGCCGCAGGAGTTCCTTCGCGATGAAACCATTACCGGCATTGCTGAAGATCTTGAAGGCAATTATTGGTTCACATCCGCCAATAACGGCATTTTTGAGGCAGTGACCCTCGACATAGCTCTGTTTGAACATGTGACCACCAATCTGAAGGACAATGTGATAACGGCCATGACCTCCGATGGTGAAAACATCTATCTGGGTACGCAAACCGGAATACTGATGAAAGGGACCGAACTCCCCAACCGCCTCTATTATTTTAAGCCCATAAAACTCCCCGTGGTTGACGGAACAATCAGGAAACTCTATTATACCCCGGATAACCATCTGATTTTGCTCAATGGCTGTCTGCAGGAGATCGATACGGCCGGACGACCGAGGGGAATCAGGTCAATCAATTATTATCCGTTCGACTACCTTCGAAAAAGAAATGGCGAGTGGCTTGCCAGTTTTACACAGGTAATCCGCGTGGTAAAAGGTGACCGGATCATAAAAGAGTGGGACAAGAATGCCTTGAAGGTCGCATTCCCGGCTGACAGCACGCTCGCAAAGGCGCTCACCCGTATCCGTACCATGCTTCTCGACTCACATGATCGTAAATGGATGGGTTCAGAAAGTTCCGGGCTTTTCTCCGGTAATGATTCGGTCCTCTATCCATGGGTTAAAAAGGATAGCCTTTTTGGCAAACGAACGCATGATATCGCCGAAGCCGGGGATAACATCTGGGTAAGCATTGCCGATTTTGGTCTGGCCGTGATCCGTCAGGATTCTTCATTTATCAGGATTACCGAGAAAGATGGCCTTTCCAGCGATATCATCGATGTATTGTATGCTGAAAATGATGAAGTAGTTTGGGCAGGAACCAACAACGGCCTTAACCGGATAACCCTGAAAAAAGGCTCTCAAAAACCTGACAAAATCGATTACTATACGATGAGAGAAGGATTGCCATCCAATCGCATTTATCAGATAATCAAATACAAAGAGGATATTTGGGTTAGTACCACCCATGGAGTGATCAGGATGAAACCCGGCTTTACCAATCCACCGGAAAATCTGCCTAATCTGATTGTAGGGCCCCTGCTCATCAATGGAAAATCCGTGGGGATTACGGATACAATGCGGCTAAAACCGGCAGACAACAATCTTGTTTTCAAGTATAAAGCCATTTCATACCGAAAACCAGCCATGGTCCGTTATCGGTATAAACTGGATGGAATCGACAAGGATTACATCATCACGAACAATCTTGAAGCACGCTATCCCGACCTGACCTACGGGCGTTATACCTTTAATATAAATGCTTCATACGGGGCCGATTTCGATCCGACTACCGAGAAAAGGATCGTCATTCAGATTCAGAAGCATTGGTATGAGACCAGGATGGCCTGGGCAATTACAGGAATAATTTTAGTTGGATTAGCTTTTCAGGTTTTTTTGATAATTCTCAGGCAAATCCGGAAACGTGAGGCGGAGAAACGCCAGCTTCTTCAGGCTGAAAAACGTTCTCTCCTATCACAGATGAATCCACATTTCATTTTTAATTCGCTGAATTCCATCCAGCACTTTGTGCTTCAAAACGAAGTTCTTCAGGCTAATAATTACCTGACAAATTTTTCAGGACTGATCCGGAGGATTCTCGAAAATTCAAAAAAGAATCTCATCCCCTTGCATGAAGAGATCACTACACTTTCACTTTATCTCGGAATGGAAAAGCTTCGGTTTGAGAATGAGTTCGAATATCTGATCAATAAAGATCCCCGTATTGATTACAATGAAACACAGATTCCCCCCATGCTCGTCCAGCCTTTTGTGGAAAATGCCATCTGGCATGGATTAATGCCGCTGAAAGGCCAGGGGACCCTCACGCTCTCGTTTACTTATGAAGAAGATTACTTCTATTGCCTGATTGAAGATAACGGGATCGGCAGGGAAAAAGCTGCCACCATGAAAACAAAGAGAGAGCCTCATATTTCTACCGGCATTGCCAACATTCAGGAAAGGATTGAGCTCCTGAACAAAATCAACAAAAAGAAAATATCATTAAAAATATCAGATCTTCGTAACGCTGACGGAAGTGCGGCCGGAACCAGTGTTGAATTGCTGATTCCTGTTGATCTGAATTCTTAACCGACAACTATGGAAGGCCGAATAAAAACCATAATAGTGGAAGATGAGCATAAAAGCATGCTCACCCTGCAAACCCTGCTCGAACGCTATTGCCCTGAAGTTAAGATAGTTACTACAGCCAACTCGGTAGAATCAGCCCAGAAGGTCATTGAGGAATTTAAACCCGAGCTGGTTTTTCTTGACATTGCCATGCCTGACGGGGATGCTTTCGATTTGCTGAACCGGCTCGAACACATTGATTTTGAAATTATTTTCACTACAGCTTATAATGATTATGCCCTGAAAGCATTTGAGTTTTCAGCCCTGCACTATCTGCTCAAACCGATCAATTACATGGAACTTCAGGGAGCTATACACCGTTACCTGAAAATCCGGACGACGAACGATATCCAATCCAGACTGGATATTTTGAGTAATTCACTCAAAAGCCATTTCGATAAGATCAGCCTTCCGTCGAATGATGGTTTGATTATCCAGGAAATACAGGAGATTGTCAGGTTTGAAGCTGCCGGAAATTATTCGACCGTATTTTTGGCCAACGGAAAAAGTATTGTCGTAACCAAGACGCTGAATCAATTTGAAGAAATACTTGAAGGACTGCACTTTGTGAGAGTTCACAACACTCATTTGATCAATCTGCGGTATGTTAAAAAATACCAGCGCGGACAGGGTGGTGTCATAACCATGACTAACGGCTCCCAGATTGCCGTTTCCAGAACCCGCAAAAACGAATTCATCGAAGGGTTAAAAACCTATAGCCTGACTATGGGAAGTACCGCTTAAAAGGAAAAAGCTGCAGTTTATACAGTCAACCCAGCAGAATACACATTTCCGATTTTTTTCTGAATCTGTAGTTATACTTTTGGTTCAGAGAAAACAGATGAATGCCTAAACCGACCATTGATAACATTATCGTAAAAGGGGATTGCTTTTCCTCCTTCATCCTTTCAGTTTTACACAAAAGGATCCGCCAGGATTCTTGACCACGCGCACTTTGCCAACTTTCGAAATTAGCCAGGCTTCCTTTCCCTTCCGCCTGGCTAATTTTTTTTTACTTTTACCGCACGATTAAATCCCTGGTTATGGCTGATTTCACCCTGTACAACACGCTCACCCGAAAGAAAGAGGTATTTGAACCCCTGCATCCGCCATTTGTCGGGCTCTATGTTTGCGGGCCCACCGTTTACGGTCACGCACATCTGGGCCACGCCCGGCCTGCTATAACCTTCGACCTGGTGTTCCGGTACCTCCGCCACCTGGGATATAAAGTCAGGTATGTTCGCAACATCACCGATGTCGGGCACCTTGAAAACGATGCCGATACCGGAAAAGATAAAATCGCTGCCCGGGCATTGCTGGAACAGATTGAACCGATGGAGATTGTTCAACGGTATTCCGATAGCTACCATCACAATATGGATCAGCTGAACGTACTGAAGCCCAGCATTGAGCCGCGTGCATCAGGGCATATTCCCGAACAGATCGAAATGGTAGAGAAAATTCTGGAAAAAGGTTACGCATACCTCAGCAACGGATCGGTCTATTTTGATGTGGAGAAATACAACCAAACCAATCATTACGGAAAGCTCTCCGGTCGCAAAATCGAGGATCTGCAGGCAACTACCAGGGATCTCGACGGACAGGAAGAGAAACGGAACCCTTTTGATTTCGCTCTCTGGAAAAAAGCGCTTCCCGAACATATCATGCGCTGGAACTCTCCCTGGAGTGCCGGTTTTCCCGGATGGCACCTCGAATGTTCTGCCATGAGCACCAAATATCTGGGTGAAGTGTTCGATATTCACGGGGGCGGCATGGACCTCATGTTCCCGCACCATGAATGCGAAATTGCCCAATCAACCATTGCCAACGGAAAGGAATCGGTTCGTTACTGGATGCACAATAACATGATAACCATCAATGGCCAGAAAATGGGAAAATCGTTGGGCAACGGCATCTTGCTTGACCAGATGTTTGCCGGTGACCATCCCCTTCTCGAAAAGGCCTATGATCCAATGATCATTCGCTTCTTCATTCTCCAGGCACACTACCGTTCTACACTCGACTTCTCGAATGAAGCCCTGCAGGCTTCGGAAAAAGGTCTTGCCCGCCTGATGAAGGCAGTAGAGATGCTTCCCGGATTACCGGTTTCGGATGTCACCTCGGTGGCAATCGCCGAGTGGAAATCCAATTGCGACAATGCACTCAATGATGATCTCAATACACCGATCCTGATTTCACATCTTTTTGATATGGTCCGGATCATCAACCTGGTTGCCGAAGGACGTGAAAAAATCATGAAAGCCGACCTGGATGCACTGATCCGCTATTTCGACCAATACATTTTTGACATTCTGGGTTTGCGCAAAGAAGTGGTATCCTCTGTCGACACACAGGTTCTGCCTCAGGTGATGGAGCTTCTCCTTAACCTTCGCCAGGAAGCCAAAACGAACAAAGATTTTGCCCTGTCTGACCGGATCAGGGACGAGCTGGGTAAAATCGGGATTACCGTGAAAGATAAGAAGGACGGGGCGGATTGGGAGATAAAATAGTCCCCGCGTTCGCGGGGAGGACAGAAAAGGGTTCGGTGTGAAGGAGGGGTTCAGTGGTCCCCGCATTCGCGGGGAGGACAGAGAAGGGTTCGGTGTGAAGGAGGGGTTCAGTGGTCCCCGCATTCGCGGGGAGGACAGAAAAGGGTTCGGTGTGAAGGAGGGGTTCAGTGGTCCCCGCATTCGCGGGGAGGACAGAGTAGGGCTCGGTGGTTAGGGGAATGCAGTGACCGCTTTTGCGGGGAGATATAAAAATGAAGGAATGAAACAAAAATTGTCAAGCTTTAGTAATCTCAAAGTGCTTAGCGCTTGTGGACTGATTCTCATTTCGATAACCGCATGCAAACAAAAACCTGCGCAGAAAACCGAAGCAGTTAAGGAAGTTAGTGCCGTTCAGATTCCGGTATTTTCAGGTGATTCAGCCTGGTCGTTTGTGAATAAACAGGTGAGTTTTGGTCCTAGAGTGCCCGGAAGTGAGGCGCACACCGCATGTGCCGACTGGATGTCCGGGAAATTCAGGTCGTTCGGCGCCGACGTTACCGTACAGCAGGGAACGGTCAGAATTTTCGATGGCAAATCGGTCCCGATGAAGAATATCATTGCCCGTTTTCAGCCCGAAAAAAGCAACCGTATATTGCTCATGGCCCATTGGGATTCCAGACCTTTTGCCGACCATGATCCTGATTTGTCAAAAAGGGATATACCGATCGACGGAGCCAATGATGGGGGAAGCGGCGCCGGAGTGTTGCTGGAGATTGCCCGTGCTTTGCAATCGCAACCTACCCCACTGGGCATCGACCTGATCCTGTTTGATGTGGAAGATTACGGATTTCCCGATCACCATGAAGGAGAAGGTAAAGCTGAATTTTGGTGCCTGGGATCACAGTATTGGGCAAAGAATCCTCATATTCCGGGATATTTTGCACGATTCGGCATCCTGCTCGATATGGTCGGCGCACCCAATGCCGTTTTTACACAGGAAGAAGTGAGCAGTTATTATGCCCGGTCGGTAGTCGATAAAGTGTGGGCCGCAGCAAGCAAACTCGGATACGGCCGGTTTTTTGTTTATCAGAAATCCACCCAGCTGATTGATGACCATCTGTTTGTTAATCAGATTATTGGTATTCCAAGTATCGACATCGTACAGAACGATGCCTCCACGGAGAGCACCTTCGGCGCCTACTGGCACACCCACGCCGATAACATGAGCAATATCAGCCGCGAAACGCTCACGGCCGTTGGAAAGACCGTGTTAAAGGTGATATACGAGGAGAAGTAAGCCTTCCGACCCCTGCCCTTTGCCCTCTTTTCTATATATTTGCCCCCTGATTTAAAGGTACAACCATGATACATCTCGATCATTCAAAAGTTAAAGCCCTGTTGGCCACTAAACCTGAAGGCCAGCAAATAACGGTCAAGGGCTGGGTTCGCACCAAGCGCGGTAATAAACAAGTCGCATTTATTGCAATAAACGATGGTTCAACCATCAATACCATACAGGTAGTCGCCAATCCCGAAACTTTTGGAGAAGAGTTAATGAAATCCATTACCACCGGAGCCTGTCTGAAGGTTACCGGCAAGCTCGTTGAAAGCCAGGGAAGTGGCCAGCCGGTTGAAATACAGGCTGATGAAATAGAAATTTACGGCGTAGCCGATCCCAATACCTATCCGTTACAGAAAAAAGGACACAGCATGGAGTTTCTCCGTGACATAGCCCACCTGCGTCCTCGGACCAACACATTCAGTGCGGTTCTTCGCATACGTCATGCCATGGCCTATGCTGTTCACAAGTATTTTAACGATCGGGGATTCTGCTATCTGCACACCCCGCTCATTACCGGATCAGATGCTGAAGGTGCCGGGGAAATGTTTCAGGTCACTACGCTCGACATGAAGAATCCGCCCCGCACACCCGAAGGGCAGATCGATTACAGCCTCGATTTCTTTGGTCGTCAAACCAATCTGACTGTATCAGGTCAGCTTGAAGGTGAGCTCGGCGCCATGGCTTTGGGCGATATCTATACTTTCGGCCCGACTTTCCGTGCCGAGAACTCCAACACCCCACGCCATCTGGCCGAATTCTGGATGATCGAACCTGAAATGGCCTTCTATGAGATTAAGGAAAATATGGACCTGGCCGAGGACTTCGTAAAATATCTTGTCAGCTATGCCCTCGACAATTGTGCCGATGATCTGGCTTTTTTCAACCAGATGTACGACAATGAACTGATTGACCGCCTGAAAATGGTGGTAGAGAATGATTTCATCAGAATGACCTATACCGAAGCCGTGGAAATCATCATGAATTCGGGGCAGAAATGGGAATTCCCGGTAACCTGGGGAAGCGATCTGCAGGCAGAGCACGAACGCTATCTGGTTGAAAAACATTTCAAAAAACCGGTCATCCTCACCGACTACCCTAAAAAGATTAAAGCATTCTACATGTTTCAGAATGAGGATGGCACAACCGTCAGGGGTATGGATGTACTGTTCCCGAAAATCGGAGAGATTATTGGCGGATCACAACGCGAGCACCGCCTGGAGAAATTGCTGGAACGGATGCAGGAGCAAAATCTGGCTGAAAAAGAGATGTATTGGTATGTCGATACCCGGAGATTCGGTTCGGCGCCACACAGCGGTTTCGGATTAGGCTTTGAGCGCCTGATTCTGTTTGTCACCGGTATGGGAAATATCAGGGATGTGATTCCATTCCCCAGGACACCCCGTAATGCCGAATTCTAAATTTTGCGTAACTTTCAGCCACAATAGTGCGCTGGCAGTGAACTGACATTATGCTTAAACAAAGGCTTCAGCAAAAATTATTACAAAAGCTCTCTCCGCAACAAATCCAATTGATTAAGTTGCTGGAAGTGCCGACCATGCAGCTGGAGCAGCGAATCAAGAAAGAACTGGAGGAAAATCCGATTCTGGAAGAGGGTCGCGAGGAAGATCCCGAGATGGATGATTCCCGCCTGGATGAGGGAGATTCGGAAAAGGAAAAAGATGAAATTTCACTGGAAGAGTTTAAGGATGAGTATGATATTCCAGCCTACCGCCTGAATCCGAGAAACCGGTCGCAGGATGATGATAAGGTCATCGAAATCCCCTTTTCGGCCGATGTCTCCTTCCGCGAAAACCTCTCCAATCAGCTGGGCATGCGGATCCTTGATGAGGACAAACAGGCCCTCGGGCACTATATTCTGGGCAATATCGACGATGACGGCTATCTCCGCCGCGATCTGGAAAATATTGTCGACGACCTGGCATTTTCGCTGAATATCTCCACCACTTATGAGGAGCTTTATGAGATCCTGCAACTTATCCAGGAGTTTGATCCGCCCGGAGTCGGCGCCCGCACACTTCAGGAGTGCCTCATTCTGCAGCTCGACCGGCATACGAAAGAGGGCAGATGTAATGACGACACCAAACATGCCCGCACTATCCTGACCGACTTTTTTGAAGAATTTACCCGTAAACATTACGATAAAATCCAGAACCGAATGAACCTCACCGATCAGCAGATGAAATCGGCAATCAGTGAGATCATCCGACTTAATCCAAAGCCAGGCGGGGATTACGGTGACGCAACCATGCAATCCTACCATCAGATTGTACCTGACTTTGTTCTGGAAGACAACGACGGAATCCTCGAACTCAGCCTGAACTCAAAAAACGCTCCAGACCTTCGGATCAACTCATTGTATGCCAGCCTGTTAAAAACATACAACGAAGAACGAAAAAGCCAGATGCAGAACCGGCAGCAAAAAGAGGCCGCCACATTTGTCAGGCAAAAAGTCGATTCGGCCAAATGGTTCATGGAAGCCATCAGGCAACGCCAGCATACGTTGATCCTCACCATGAATGCCATCATGGAGTTTCAGAAAGCCTATTTTCAGAGCGGTGGTGATGAAATGTTCCTGAAACCGATGATTCTTAAAGATATCAGCGAACGAACCAGTCTGGATATCTCCACGATCTCCAGGGTGGCCAACTCAAAATATATTCAAACCGATTGGGGCATTTTCCCACTCAAATATTTTTTCTCCGAAGGGCTTCAAACTGATTCCGGGGAAGAAGTTTCAACGAGGGAAATCAAAAAAATTCTGGAAGAGTGCCTCGAAAATGAAGATAAACGCAAGCCTGTTACTGACGACAAGCTGGCTCTGATTTTGAAAGAAAAGGGATATATGATCGCCAGAAGGACCGTTGCCAAGTACCGCGAACAGCTCAACATCCCCGTTGCCCGGCTCAGAAAGGAATTGTAGTGAAGCTTTCACGGATCATATCTGTTTTATTTCATCCTGTTTTCATGCCCCTGGCAGGTGTATTCATTCTGCTCACTTATGGCGGCTGGCTGAACCAACTCTCTACCGGCGGCAAATCCTACATCTATCTCATCACACTGATTACCACGGTAGTAATGCCATTAGCCATGATGGCGATACTGTTGAAAACGAGAATCATCTCCGACTATATACTCGTCAAAAGAGAGGAGCGCCGGATTCCACTGCTCCTCATTGCCATGTTCTATCTTGCCGGAGCATTTATCCTGCAAAGAATTGATGCACCCATCATTGTCCCGCTGTTTCTCAATGGTTCGGCACTGGTCATTCTGGCGCTGGTGGTGATCAACTGGAAATGGAAGATCAGCATGCACATGGCCGGTATCGGGGGTGTTACCGGTATGGTTCTTGCCATATCGATGCGTTGGTTACTGGATATAAAAGACATTGTGGCAATACTGTTTCTGGTAGCCGGCGTTACCGGGTATGCCCGCCTCAATGAAGATGATCACACTCCGACTCAGGTTTATATGGGTTACCTGGTTGGATTTCTGGTTAATTTCCTGCTGATCTGGCTGATATAAACAGGATCAGGCAATAAAAGTGTAACCCACTCCTTTTACCGTCCGGATATGCTCATCGCCAATCTTTTCCCGCAATTTCCGGATATGAACATCGATGGTACGGTCACCCACGATCACATCATCCCCCCATACTGACCGGTAAATTTCTTCCCTGATAAAAACTTTCCCCGGCTTGCGTGCGAGCAGACACAGCAGCTCGAATTCCTTACGTGGCAGATGCAGTTCCTGACCTGAACGAACCACCAGGTATCGGTCCATATCGATTTCCAGATCGTTGATCCTGATCACATGGGCAGCCTCGCTTTTTCCTTCAGGCACCCTGGCCCTTTTAAGCAAGGCATTTATCCGGCTGATCAGAACCTTACTCTTCACCGGTTTGGTGATATAATCGTCGGCGCCGGCATCAAATCCAGCCACCTGCGAGTAATCCTCCCCTCGGGCCGTCAGAAAAGCAATCATGACGTCTTTCAGCTCCGGTATGGTGCGTATCTGCTCACAGGTCTCAATTCCATCCATCCCCGGCATCATCACATCGAGTAAAATCAGATGCGGCAAAAATTTCCGGGCAATCCTGACAGCCTCTATACCGTTTTTAGCCACCTCAATGCTGAACCCTTCAGCCCGCAGGCTGTAACCCAGAAATTCCAGAATATCAGGCTCATCATCGACTAAAAGGATTCGGATTTCTTGTGCATTCATAGGTTGGTGTTAAAGGTCATTTCCCATATAAAGATATCATTAAACTCCGAATGATCAGAAAGCTCCACATAGCGGACTTTTTTTACAAGCTGGCGGGCAAACTGCCGGAATTCCTCAGAATGAAGCCACAGCCGTGCACCCAATCCCGATGTGTTTCCTGCCCGGATCTGCCGTTTCTCCAATCCACAGGGAATCAGTCCGATTCGGGCAGCTGACCAGTCGTGCAGGGCATATCCGAATCCACCGGCAATATATACCTGACTGACATCCTCTTCAGTGATACCGGCTTCAAGCATCAGCACCTTGATTCCGGCTGATACGGCGCCCTTAGCCAGCTGCACTTCACGAATATCCTGCGGAGTGAGGGTGATATTCAATTCCGGCAACAACTTTTCATCGGCATCCATGTAACCCATCATATCGATCTTCCCAGCATTCAGGAGAAGGGCGACGGAATCAACCAATCCCGACCCGCAAAGGCCGATTGCCGGTTTTCCGCCGATAGTTTCGTAACCCTCCGCCGTAACTGCGCATATTGCACCCTCTACCCCGGCCATTCCGCATGAAATTCGGGCGCCTTCAAATGCGGGCCCGGCAGCAGTTGCACAGGCCAGAATATGGTCCCCATTCCACAGGGCCATCTCACCGTTTGTCCCGATATCCAGAAAAAGGTTCCATCCCGGCGGCTTATTCAGTGCAACGGTGGCCAAACCGGCAACAATATCGGAACCTATATAGGATGTCACCGATGCTATCATTTCAATGCCGGCAGAAACCAGTGCGTTAAAGCCAAGTTCCTTTCCGGTGCAGTTTTGCTCATCCAGGAATATCGGGGTAAACGGGTAAACGGCAATACTCTCCGGGCTTACCCCTTTGAAAAGATGCAGCATGGTGGGATTTCCGGCGACAACTATCCGGCCAATCTGCCCGGAATCCAACCCATGACGGGCGCATAAAGAGACTGCAGCTTTTTCCACAGCTGAGATTATCTCATCATGCTGAAGTTTTGTACCATCGGGATTTTCACAGCAATACTGAATCCGGCTAACCACATCAGCTCCAAAGGAGTGCTGTGGATTTGGGAAACTTTGTACATCAATGTTACGATGATTCTTCAGGTCATCCAAAAAAACAACGACCGTGGTGGTACCCAGGTCGACTGCCAGTCCCAGAAAATGCTCATCAGCTTCCCGAAAAATATCTGGCACCGGTTCCGGATCAGGCCAGAAACTTTCGGTTAAGATTTGCATCGGTGAAGGCTCGTTAAAGCTCACCGTAACATCTCGATCCGGATAATAGCTGCAGGCTTGCACCACCCCGGTTCCCTCCACATCGACCTTGCATTTTCCGCATGTTCCTTTGCCTCCGCATGGAGATGCAACATAGGCGCCCTTTTCGCGAAGGGAGTCGAGCAACGATATGCCGTGGCGATATGGTATATGGAGAGGTTTTGACATGGGGTAAAGATAATGCTTTCCCCGCTTACGCGGGGAGGACAAAAAAGGGTGCAGTACGATGGAAGGGAACAGTCCCCGCTTGCGCGGGGAGGACAGAAAAGGGCGCAGTACGATGGGAGGGAACAGTCCCCGCTTTCGCGGGGAGGACAGAAAAGGGTGCAGTACGATGGAAAGGGAACAGTCCCCGCTTTCGCGGGGAGGACAGAAAAGGGTGCAGTACGATGGAAAGGGAACAGTCCCCGCTTTCGCGGGGAGGACAGAAAAGGGTGCAGTACGATGGAAGGGGTAGTTCTTACTGGCACGTAGCTGGGAAAAAAAGCAGGCATAAATTTCCGCTGGCAACTGGTATTTGCATCTATATTAAGTAAAACAGCTGCATATGATAAAGCGATATTACCTATACATCCTGGCTTCGGATAACAACAGCGTGCTATACATTGGAATGACCAATGATTTGAATCGCCGGATTTTTGAGCATCAGACTCACCGGAACAAAGGATTTACGGATACGCATAACGTCACTAAACTGGTATATTATGAAATCCATTATTACATCAACGAAGTCATTGCCAGGGAAAAGCAATTGAAAAAGTGGAGGCGATCCTGGAAAAATGAGCTGATCAATACGATGAATCCATACTGGTATGATCTTTCAGATGACCCAAACCTTCCGGCCAGCAAAGAAATCAATTCCCCTTAGTACTGAGCCCTTTTCTGTCCTCCCCGCGAAAGCGGGGACAGCTCCCTCCCTTTGCTCTGCACCCTTTTCTGTCTTCCCCGCGAAAGCGGGGACTGCTCCCTCACCACAAAACTCCCCCCATGTTCCTCATTTCCTCCCTTTTCTCTCTCCTCCTTCCCCGAACCTGCCCGGCCTGCCAGCGCCCGCTCAAAGACTGGGAGGAGTGCTTGTGCCTGAAGTGCCTGATACAGCTGCCGGTGACACATTTTCAGGAGGATCCTGACAACCGGCTGGCCGAAATATTCTGGGGCCGGGTGAAACTATCACAGGCAGTGGCCTGGTTCTACTTCAGGAAAGGTTCGGTTTATCAGGAGGCACTGCACAAACTGAAATATAATGACCGACCCGATATCGGCTATTCATTGGGCAAACAGTTTGGATGTGAGCTCAATAAAAGTCGTGTGTTTATCCATCCCGATATTTTGGTACCGGTTCCGTTAAACAAAAAGAAATACCGGAAACGGGGATACAACCAGAGTGAGGCCATCGCCAGAGGTCTCTCGGCTGGATTACATAAGCCGTTGATTACAAATGTATTGATTCGTCCGGTAGCCACTTCCACCCAAACACGAAAAAGCCGGTATGAACGCTATCTGAACGTAACCGGAAAATTCAGTGTCAAAAATCCGGATCTGATTGAAAACCGGCATATTTTGCTGATCGATGATGTGGTTACCACCGGTGCAACGTTGGAAGCCTGTGCTGAAGTTCTTCTGAAAATACCCGGTGTCAGCGTGAGTGTGGCAGCCCTGGCGTGGGCTACTACCGGGACCTAGCAGGTGGCGGATCAAATCCTCCGGCACCGGTTTCAATTCCAGCCAGCTTTAATGCCCGGTCAACCACCGTGTCGCATAATTCATGGATATTTTCAGGATTAAGATAGAAACCGGGAGATGCAGGACAGATGATTCCACCGGCATCGGTCACGGTGAGCATATTCTGAATATGTATCCGGCTATAGGGAGATTCACGTACAACCAGGATAAGATTTCTGTGCTCCTTAAGCATCACATCGGCTGCACGGGTGAGCAGGGAATCGGCCATTCCGCAGGCAATCCGGCCCAAGGTACCAGCGGAGCAAGGTATGATGATCATCGCATCATACCCTGCCGATCCACTGGCCAATGGGGCAAAAAAATTATCAGGAGCATAAAACCGGAAAGGATGGGCTTCAACCGGCGTCTCCGGCAACTCGTACGCCCAAACTTTCGAAGCGGTATCCGACATCACCACGGCCACCTCCTCCAAAGGTTCTTTGAGTTCACCCAACTTCGACAAAAGCCGGTGAGCATAGAGGGAACCGCTGGCTCCGGTTATTCCGACAATCAACTTTTTGGTTGTCAAACTCTTAGCATTATTGATAATTCTGCACGCACCTGACCGATATGCCATTGAGCTTCTGCGATGTATCCTGTTGAAAGGCTGGTTTTCCGCGGAAAACGGAGCGCATCAGCGACAGAAAACTCAATTCGGATACCGGATTCACTGTTGAGCTCCAGAAATATCCGGCATTTCCGAGGTCATAGTATTTCTTTTCTGCAAAAATGATGTACCCTGAGAAAAGAGCCTGAAATCCCGAACGACTGCCGAGAATCAGCTGATCACCGACCTGTGATTCACCATTGGTCGGATCGAGGTAAATCATCAGTGCATGCCATTCAGCATCGGTAGGTAAATGCCACCCTTCGGGGCAAATGCCGGTTGTTCCTTCCACCGAACTATAAGCCATAGCCTCATCCCATTGATAAAGGCCTCCGTATATTTCACAGTTCGCAGCAATATTTTTATAGCAGTATTTCTCTGTTTTATTGTTGTTCATCTGGTAATCACCCCTGTCATCCTGTGTATCCGTATTGATCATGGTTCCGATATTCAGGTTCTGAGCCATCCATACCTTCCCGTTGATCGTTACCGTTTTGTATACTTGCCCATCGCGGGCATCACGCAGGGTTCCCATCTGATTTAACGGAGAATTGGTGGTAAACGACCAGACCGGGCTGGTCACCACATGGCTATAGGTATCTTTGGCAACAATTTTCCAATAGTAGGTAGTACTGTAGTCAAGCGGCAGGCAACTATACTTTGTTCCCGACTGATTGGCAGATACCAGTACCGGATTTGCCTCTTTTCCGAAATAGACATCATATTTCAGTGAATCGTTTTCAGGATCGATGCAGGTCCAGGTCAATACGCACAACGTGCTGGCACCTGCAGCCAGATCGGCGGGATGCGGGCCGGCCGGCAATGCCGGCGCCTGATTTTCAGGCCCAACCACCAGATTGACAACCTCTTCATCGGTCAATCCTCCTTTATCCACAACCATCACCTTAACCGGATAAGTTCCGGCAACCGTGTACTGATGGCTGGCAGTTTTGGTGGTCGAATATTCGCTATCCCAGGTTCCGTCTCCTTCAAAATCAAACCGTACCTGTAATGCCGTCTGCTTGTCCTCCTGATCACTGCATGCCGAGGCGTTCAATACAAAAGTATCCTGAAGATATCCTTTTTCGGGGGAGATATGCAAAGCAGCATTCGGAGGACGATTGATCCACGAAACCTTTACAAAATCAGTATACCGGGTGGTCAGTCCCTTGGAATCTTTTACCTCAACGGTAATATACATGGTGCCACCGGTGGTAAACCTATGCTCAATAACTTTCGTTACGCTGAATTCCGTATCGAAGATCGAATCGGACTCCCAGTCCCAACGCACCTGCAGATCAGCAATCGGGTCTTCGAGGTCCGAAATTCCTGACGCATCACAGGTAAAAGTAGTTTCGGTGGTACCAAAACCGGGGGAAATGGTAAAAATGGCAACAGGCGCCGTGTTAGGTTCTTCCTTACACGAGGTCATGAACAAGGGAATTAATGTGGAAAGGGTAATCAGGCTGATTCTTGAAAGCCTCTGGATTTTCATATTATTTCCTGATTTAAGTAAGTATTAATACAAAGATAGGAAAAAGATCAGGCTACCGGTTGCAGTTGACAAGTTGAAGGGTGCAAGTGCAAGTTTAAAACTACTATCTTGCCACTATAGTTACAACCTGCAAACTAACATCTGGTGAGAATTAAAAATCAGTCATTTACTTCTGTTTCTCTCATCACTTTGCTGATGTTTGTTTGGTTAACGATACCCGTAAACGCCCAGGAAAAGCTCCTGCTGACCGGGATTGTCAGGAACAGCTCAACCGGAGAACCGCTAACCGGAGCATCGGTTTATTCATTAACTGATAAAAAAACCATGGCTACCGATGATATGGGCCGATGGAAACTGGCCCTGTCACCCGGATGGCAAACCCTGATCACAACACATCTGGGATTTCAAACTGATACGCTACGGTTTGAACACCATTCAGAACGGCCAATATCCATTTTGCTGAAACCCGTTACGGTTAATATCTCTGCTGTCGAGGTCAGGGGCCATACCCAGGCGCTCCGGATCAACAATCCCACGCCGGGTATGGTCACGATACCGGCCGGTGAATTCCGGAAGATCCCTTCGCTGTTGGGAGAATCCGATCCGATGAATGCCCTCCGGAGCCTTCCCGGTATCCAGTCGGTTGGCGAAGGCAGCGGCTATCTGCATATTCGTGGCGGCAGTGCCGACCAGAACCTGATTTTGCTTGACGGGGCCGTCTTATATAATCCGACTCATCTTTTAGGGCTTTTCAGCACGTTTAATCCATCCATCGTCGATTCCGTTTCAGTGTACAAGGGCAGCATCCCGGCACAATATGGAGGCCGGCTGGCATCCGTCATCAATATTTACACACAGGATGGTGATTTCCGTAAATTCGGCGGTGAAGTATCTGCCGGATTGGTATCCTCACGCATCATGGTTGAAGGGCCTGTCGTGAAAGATAAATTGTCATTTCAGGTTGCTGCCCGGCGAACCCTTCTCGATCTGCTGGCTAATACGCTGATCCCTGACAGCTCTGAATTTGCCGGATCGACCTACTTTTTCCAGGACTTTAATGCCCGGCTTACCTGGCGGGTGAATCCGCGTAACCAGATCAGTTTATCCGGATATTACGGCGACGATCATTTCAAACTGTCCGATACCGATTTCCGGTTTTGTACCGATATGAAGTGGAGCAACCGCTCGATCTCAGCTTTGTGGGATTACCAGATCCGGCCCGGATTAACCCTGAACAGCGGGATTACCTGGTCGGGCTACCATTTTGCCTTCGACATGACGCAGAATGTCTATCACATGAACATCGACAATGGGATCAGCCAGTCCCGGATATTTTCATCGGCCGTTTTTACCCCTTCAAAAGATTTAAAAATCCGCGCGGGAGTTGAAGCCGTCCTTTATCGTTTTGATCCGGTTGTCACCCAGGCCCAGGGTGCCTATAATGAAGTTGAAATGCGCGATCCTTATGCGCTTCGCTCACATGAATACGCGCTGTTTGCCGAAGCAAACTGGAATCCAAAGGTAGTGCTGTTACCTCAAATAAGTCTGGGTATCAGAACATTCCGATTCAATCAGATTGGACCCTTCATCAGCTACATCGGTAAAGGAAATAATCCCCGCTCCGACAGTCTGGTTTATGACAACGGCGAACGGATCGCCTCTTGGAATGGTTTGGAGCCCAGGCTGGCTGTAACTTTATCTCCGTTTGAACATCATCAGGTTAAATTCGCCGCCAGCTTCCAGTACCAACCGGTTCACATGGTACCCTTTTCGCAGGCTTCGCTGCCGATCGACCTATGGGTATCTTCCACTTCGGCATTACCGCCGCAGCGCGGAACATCGCTATCGCTCGGATGGTACACCGATTATGACGATCAGGGCTGGGATGCTTATGTCGAAGGGTTCTGGCGCATACTCGACCAACAGGTTGAACTGAAGTCTGATATCCGGTTTCTCGACTATATCAAAGGCAATTTCGATAAACAGTTTACCATGGGTACAGGCGAAACTTATGGAATCGAGTTCATGCTGCGTAAATCCTCGGGTCGCAACCGCGGATGGATCGGATATACCTGGTCGAAAGCGATCCGGTACTTCCCTGAACTCAATAACGGAGAACCCTTTTATGCCCGTCACGATCGCCGGCACGACTTCAATCTGGTCTATCAGCGGACGATGAAAAAAGAGTGGCTCCTTGCGCTGCAGTATGTATATGCCACGGGCCAACCCGGGATCATCCCCGAAGGGCTCTACTTTTTCGGTGGCAATGCCATCAACTCTTACACCGGCATGAGTTCGTACCGGTTTCCGGCATACCACCGGATGGATATCAGTTTTACCCGAAACCCGCCCGAAGGAACCCGCGAAAAACCGAATAAATTACAGTCAACCTGGAGTTTTGGAGTATACAATCTATATAACCGATTAAATCCATTTCTGATTTATTATGATGCAAAATGGGATTCTGAAACAAACCTTTACGAAGCCCGGAGCCGGCAAATTTCGCTGTTGCCGCTGGTTCCGTTCGTTACGTGGACTGGCCGGTTTTAGAGGCATAATCCTGATGGCAGGATTGCTGCTTGCGCCCGTCATGCCGGGATGCATCAGTGATATTGCCATTGAACAGGATGAGGGCCAGGTACGTTTTGTCATCGAAGGAGAGATCGACAGCGGCAACTTTGCCCGGGTGCTGGTCTCCCGGTCGCAGCCGTTCTTCAGCACTTTCGGAACCAGCGACCTGATCAGTCTGGTCGTGGATAATGCTCAGGTGTTTCTGTCAGATGGAGATACCACTGAACAACTACAGTTTGTGGTCGATACATTCTATACCAAAGTGCCTGTTTACCGCAGCTTCAGGATGAAAGGAGAAACCGGAAAGATTTATACGCTCACGGTAAATATCGGCGAAAATGTATATGTAGCCACAGACACCCTTAGACCGGGCATACGACCCGATTTCATCGTGGCAGTGCCATCCGGAGAAAACAGCAACCAGTATTTCCTCAACTACCGGATCTCCGATCCACCGGAATATGGCAATTGCTATAGTATCAGCCTGAAACGAATCGGCCGCGATGATGATTACCTGAATGCCCCGATGGTGCTGTTCAACGACGAATTGTTCAACGGGGAAGTTTGGGAAGCTCCACTTTTTTTGCCCAGCTCAAATTTCATAACCGATCGGGATATTTATTTCAACAAGGGAGAAACAGTAGTGGTTAAAACCCGTGTGATTAGTCGCAAAGCCTATGATATCCTGGAGATTGCCGGATATCAGTCGCTGATGGTGTTTAACCCCTTCCAGAACGGGCAACCCGTGCCAACCAACTTTTCGGGAGAGGTCCTGGGTATCTGGGGCGCATACGGAGTCCATCTGGATACCATAAAAATCAGATAATCTTATTATTTTAGCATTATAAATAAAACCACTTGTCTATGAAAACAAAATCAATCTTTTTCTGCCTGGGATTATGCCTGTTAACCGTAGTTGGATGCAAATCCACCAGCGAAAATGAAGACTCAAACCTGCCGGGAACCTGGGATATCACGAAATACACTGGTAACCAATACACAAACGGTATTATCGACCCGGAAGAAGCTATCCTGATGGAAGATATGGGTACAATTACATTTAAAGAAAATGGTTCCGGTACCTACTCTTTCGAAGATACCAAAAATAATCAGCATTCGGGATCTTTTGATTGGATTGATAAAGGAGATAAACTATACATGGATCTGATCTTCGCTGCCGATACCCTGACAACCGACAACCTTGCCGTAGCATGGGATGTTGAAACAAATACGGCTACCGATCAGGTATGGACAGCTGAAATTACCATAGTTGATGAAAGTGATGAAAAGACGACCACCCGGATGGATTATGAAGTAATTTTAAAAAAGAAATAAATACCGCTCTCGGGTAAATTAAAATGAGAAGGTCAGCATGATTGCTGGCCTTTTTTTTATGTCCCATCTTGCTTCTCCCGCTCCTCCCTGTCGCGGGCTCCGGCAATCTTCAATATTTTACGGGTATCGATAATATTTGTGATGAAAAGGATCACACAGGCAAATGCCGACAGATACAGAATAGATCCTTTTACCAGCACTTCGAGTATCAGAATCAGCGATACCACAATCCGTGCTTCGGTAGGGCCCAGAAACCCGGAATCGATGGAATATTGATCAGTGATTTTGTAACGTAACAGCGTGGTAACGATTTCCCATCCATAAAGCACGACAAAGCAGTAACCAAAAAGATCCCACGGAGAGCTCACGTAAATCACAAACCCCAGCCCCATCAGGGTGATACCCACCCAATCGATAGTCAGGTCAAGTGAGAAACCGTACCATTTGCGTTGCTTATTTCGGTAGTAAGCAATCCGGCCATCAAGGGAATCGCCGAACCATCCGACCATGAAACCAAAAACACCTAATAACAGGTAACCCGGTCCATAGTAATGCGCCAATACAAAACCGGCTAAAATGATGACGCTTCCAAAAAAACCAATAGCAGTAAGCATATTAGAGCTGATCCATGAAGGAATCCGCTCAACCAGAAAAGCGATCAACCGCTGCTCATACTTCTTAAGAATATTCGTACGACCTCTGTCTTTGGAGATTACAGTTAAAACATCGTTAATCGACTGCTTTTTATCCGGTTTCATGACGTGAATTTCAGAACAAGAACATTAAGATACACAATCTTTCATTGACTGTTTCATTGATCTAACTTTGTTTTACGAATCTTCCGCTTTTTCAAAAAATTGAATTGCACTGGTACTTAACTGATTCATTGTGATCTGTTTTCATTAACTTCACAATCTGTTTATGATTCAGGTTCAGCAAACAAAGAATATGGAAGAAGCCCATGATCCCGGTTCTGATGAAGAGCTTAAGAAAACCCTAAATCTGCTGGAAGTTATCCTCGGGTCGATACCAAACGGGATTCTTCTTATCCACAGCAACGGAACCGTTCTTAAAGCCAATGCTAAATTAGCGGAACTCTGGAATATTCCTGAAAGTGTCCTCAGGTCATCCGATCTGAACTCATTAAGCCTTTTTTTACGGGAACAAGTAGCTGATCCTGATGCATTTGATGCCAGATTGAATAATTACAAGATATCAGAATCAGAGACCTGGGATCTGATTCATTTCAAGGACGGGCGGGTTTTTGAGAGCAGTTCAAAACCATTCTGCCTTGACACCCTCACCACCGGCAGGGTATGGTCATTCACTGATATCACCAAAGCCAGTCGTTTGGATAATGAATTATCGACCCGGAAAAAATTATTGAGTGCCATCCTGGAGAATATTCCCGATCAGGTTTATTACAAAGACAGAAACAGCCGTTTCATCCTGTGCAACATGCCTGTGGCGCTCAATTGCGGAGCCAATACCACAGAAGAACTGATCGGCAAGAGCGATTTTGATTTTTTCCCGCCTGATCTGGCAGAACAGTATTACAACGATGAGCAGCTCATAATGGAGTCAGGCCAGCCCCTGATCAATCATGAAGAGCTCTCCCGGAATAAAAAAAACGAAGCTGTCAGGTGGAATCAAACAACAAAAATGCCCGTCAGGAATGCCACCGGCGATGTAATCGGGTTGGTCGGCATTAACCGGGACATTACGGAACGCAAAAAAGCCGAGCAGGATCTCAAGTTAACCAACGATGAACTGATCAAGTTGAATGCCGAAAAAGACAAGTTTTTCTCCATCATTGCGCATGACCTGCGCAGTCCGTTCAACTCATTGCTGGGCCTGACAAAGGTGTTGGCCGAGGAGTTGCCGTTTCTGACGACTGACCAGATGCAGAAACTGGCCGGAAACCTGAATGACAGTGCAGAGAAACTGTATAACCTGCTGGAAAATCTGCTGGAATGGTCGATGCTGCAACGTGGCGTTTTCCCGTTTAATCCCAGGCCCTTCCTGATTTTTGATACGATTGAACCGATTCTGGAACTGATGCACGAGGCCTCAGAGAAAAAAATGATCGGAATCACCGTCGATATACCCAAGGATATGAAAGCCAACGCTGATCAGCGCATGTTCGAAAGCCTGATCCGCAACCTGGTTTACAATTCGATAAAATTTACCCCCAGGGGAGGTAAAATCAATATTTCCGCAAAAACCCTGTCCGGCAATTCCGTTGAGATATCCGTACGCGACACTGGTATCGGGATGAATAATTATATGATCAGCAATCTTTTCCGCTTAGATAACGTTCCTTGCCGAAAAGGGACTGATGGAGAACCCAGCACCGGTCTTGGACTGATCATCTGCAAGGATTTTATCGATAAACATGGTGGGAGAATCCAGACCGAAAGCCAGGAAGGAAAAGGTACCACCATCCGTTTTATCCTGTAAATCCGGGGGCTGCAATTAGTCAGAAACTGCTTAGAAAATTTTTCCCATATTGTAGAAAACTGTAAAAGGGAAAAATGAAACTGCTTAAACTTACTCTGATTGCCATCTGCGTGGCATTTGCCAGTGCTCCGTATTTATTCAGCCAGATGTCTCCGACTGACCAAAAAATATCCGTTATCTGGCAGAAAGCCAGCATAAAAGGAAGCATCGGGGTATTAAACGGAGAATTCGCCAAAGCCACTATAATCAACGGTAAAGGGAAAGTTAAAGGGAACAGCTTCAGCTTTTCGTCAGGCACCAGTTCTCGCCTGGATATTTCCATTTCAAATGCGCATATCACTCCCGGAAGCGGGTCAACGATCATTACCCTGATGACCGAAAACAACCCGTTTTCGTTCCTTTTGAGGGATATCAGCAAGGATTATCCGGTTTTTATTCCGGAATACGGCGTTATAGTAACCGATGCCACCGATGGCAGGACATATCTTCAAATCCGTCAGGAAATCGAAAGCCGGAAACTCCTGACCAAGAACCAAAAAACCGAAACGCTACCGGAGCAATCTTATGAAGCCGCAGCAGCGAAAACACGCGATCAGGTATGCCCGACCTGGCTCGGCACCAGTCGCGATGCCAGGATATTTGAAGTCACCAACGGCCGCCACGCCATTGCCCGCGGCATGGACCTGATCAGGCCCCTCAATGCATCCACACCACTGATCATTCCTGAAATCAGCACCCGGGATATCCAGTACAATTACATCACCGGCCGCGGACAGGGCATCGAACTCATTACCACCCGAAAACTGGAAGAAGGTACATTGCCCATCCTGCAATCCACGCTGATTGATGACGACATCCAATACAGCACAACCTCCTTCGTTACCCTCGAATCATCGGCGCTGAACGGCAATACAACTTTCGGCACGGAATACCTGGTTGCCGACAGCTACTGTATCGGTCATACATTCACCAAAGAGCACGAAGAACTGTTTCAGGCACAGCTCCTCGAAGAGCAGAAAAAGATGGAAGAAACCGTACTCTGTTTTCGTGCCGTGGCCGTCAATACCGCTTCGGTTCCCCGCTACGCCTGGTTCAAAACCGTCAAGCCCTACGGAATAAACTCGACATTCGACAACACATCCGGCTTTTCCTCCTTCTCGGCCGAAAAGGTATTCGGCATCTCAACACTCAACGGAAAACCACTGCCCAACGAAGAAATCGCAGTATTGCTGAAACCCGGTGAAACTGCCGTATTTGAGTTCACCCTCCCCCACAGTCCGGTTTCCCATGAGAGAGCCGTCAGGCTTTCAAAACAATCTTTCGATGACCGCCATGCCGAATGCAAGGCTTACTGGAAATCGAAACTCTCCAAAGCAGCACAAATCGAGCTTCCTGAAAAACGCATCGAAGAGATGATTCAGGCTGGATTGCTGCATCTCGACCTGATTACTTACGGCAAGGAACCTGCCGGAACATTGACCCCTTCGATCGGTGTATATTCACCCATCGGAACTGAGAGTTCACCGATCATCCAGTTTTACAACTCGATGGGATGGCACGAAAATGCCCGCAGATCGTTACAGTTTTTTCTCGATAAACAGCTCGACAATGGCATGATCCAGAATTTCGGCGGATACATGGTTGAAACCGGCGCAGCCCTCTGGAGCATGGGAGAATATTTCCGTTACACCAGCGATACTGCCTGGGTAAAACAGGTAGAGCCCAAACTGCTCAAAGCATGCGATTTCCTGATGCAATGGCGCGAGCGCAATAAAAAAGAGGAACTCAGGGGCAAAGGTTATGGTATGATTGACGGCAAAGTCGCTGATCCCGAGGACCAGTTCCATCAGTTTATGCTCAACGGATATGCCTATCTGGGCCTCGACCGCGTTGCTGAAATTCTGAATAACATCGACCCGGTCAACGCAAAACGACTGAAAATCGAAGCCGAAGCCTGGAAATCGGATATCAGGATTTCTTTCTTTAACTCTATGGCCCACTCCCCGGTGGTTCCCCTGGGTGACGGAACCTGGTGCCCGACAGTACCGCCATGGACAGAAACCACCGGACCCCGGGCGCTTTTCCTGAATAACGAAACTTTCTTTTCGCACGGCACCTTTACGGTTCCCGATGCCCTGCTTGGCCCTCTTTACCTGGTATTCTGCGAGGTACTGAACCCAGAGGAGCTGGCTTCAAAAATGATGCTTAATTATCACACCGAGCTGCTGTATCAGAAAAACTCAACCTTCAGCCAGCCCTATTACAGCCGGAACAATTGGCTGCAGCTGAAGCTCGGTATGACCAAACCTTTTCTGGAGAACTATTACAACACCTTTTCAGCAATCTCTGACCGGGAGACCTACACTTTCTGGGAGCACCTCTACCACGTGAGTGTTCACAAAACCCACGAAGAAGCCTGGTTCCTGATGGAAACCCGATGGATGCTGTGGATGGAGGAAGGAACAACACTGCGGCTGTTAAAAGGCATCCCAAGAGATTGGATGAAGGAGGGGAAAAAGATTGCCCTGAAAAATGTAGCCAGTTATTTCGGCCCCGTTTCCCTAACCGTACAATCCAATATCAGCAATAACAACATTGAAGCAACCATTGAATGCACCTCCGATAGAAAACCGCAGCAGGTATCGGTTCGCCTGCCCCATCCTGACGGTCTCAAGGCCAAAATCATCACCGGCGGTAAATACGATCCCCTTACAGAAACTGTTGTTATTGAATCATTTACCGGGAGAGCAACCGTGAAACTCGGGTTCTGAAAGAAGATAGATTATCATTTTCTCCAATCCCGGTATTCGCGTGTCAGCCAGGCAGGATTTCCGGTTCCGCCGGTAAAGCAAAGTTTGGCTGGATCCCACTTGATTGGTTCGTTGTGGTAATAAAGCTGATTCATCAGGTGACAACAAATAACGGTGCGACCGCCGACCTGTTCGTTGGCAATCGGTTTTTGTCGGCTTTTCACACAGCCCAGGAAATCCAGGTAGTGTGACGGGCTGTTATAGAGTTTCACCTTAGCGTCTTTCAGGAACATTTGTTCGGCTTTCTGCAATTCGGCTTCAAGCGTGGTGTTTGCATTATCCTCCTTAACATTGGAAGCGACCAGCTGGCCCTTCACGATCATTTTAAATCTACCGCGATTGACCATCACTTCACCGTCGCTGCCAAAGAAGTGCACCCCGAACCCTTCGTCCTTGCGGGTGACATAAATGCCGTTGGCATACACCAGTGTTGCTTCACCCTCTTTGAACAATACTTCAACCGGACCACTGTCGTCCATGCCCAGTCCCCATTGTGCGATATCCAGATGATGAGCTCCCCAGTCGCCCACTCCGCCGGTTCCATATTCCCGGTATTTTCTCCAATCCGGATAATGGTTGTGGACACCGCGGGGACTCAATACCGGGTTGTAGGGACGCATCGGGGCCGGTCCCAGCCAGCGATTCCAGTCGAGACCCGGTTCCATCTCCTCTTCAGGCAGATCACACGGGATTGGCGGGCCGCTGAAGGTGGCATCCACATGGCTGATTGTTCCGATACAACCGTTGCGAACCAGTTCGCAGGCGATGCGGAACTCACTGCTCGAGCGCTGCATCGAACCGGTCTGCAGTACCCGTTTGTACTGTTCAACACCGTGCATAAGATCGATTGCCTCCTGAATATTATGGGTCAGCGGTTTTTCGCAATAAACATCCTTGCCGTGCTTCAGGGCCTCCATCACAATGGTGGAATGCCAGTGATCAGGAGTTGCCACGCAAATCAGATCGATATCTTTACGGCTGATCAGTTCACGGTAATCATCGTAAACCTTACATCCGGCAGAACCTTTATCGGGATGTTCGTTATAGAACTTATCGGTCCACTGCTGCCCGTTTGTCATGCGGGGTTTATAAACATCACAAACTCCCACGACCTGCACCTCACCTACAAATTTCGACAACAGGTAGCGCGATTGAATTCCCATACCCACAAAGCCCATTGTTATTCGGCCGTTCGGGGATTTCGAGTTTAAACACGAGGGAAGAATGTACGGCGCTGCTACCAGTGGAGCCAAAGTCCTGATGAAATTTCTGCGTGAGGTTGCCATTTTCGGAATCAGATTAAGTGTTTAGCTAAGTAACTCTCCCAAAGATAAAATTTTATCGTAATTCCTGACTCGAACGGGATGTTTAATCCACATCCATTCCGGTTTCTACTGATCAACAGTAACCCATACCCCACCGCCATTGCAATAATCACCGGAAATGATTTGATCTACCTTTACTCTTGTATTGAGTTGGAAAGAGCCGTCATCACCCGGATGGCAAATGGTAAGACATCCCTTCCCGTTATCAAAATAAACATGGGACCTCTCAGGCTGACCTTCACAATTTGTTACATGAGTCGCAAACATCACTTTACCCTTGTCGCCCACAGCCGGTTCAAATTCACCTCCCGACATAGTACCTTTCAGCATATCTTTTTCCGGTAGTGGCAGGTATGGCAAAACGATTACTATGGTTACGATAAAAGCCAGGATTATTCCCGTAACTAATCCGGAAATAAAATACCTGTTCTTCAGGAATGAGAATGTGTATGTTTTCATAATTCCAGTATGTGTTTAAGTGGAGTTCTAAGTCAAATATCAAGCTAATCAATCATATAAAAGTAAGGATTACAATCTATTAAACAACCCATTTTATGCGATGTCAAGGATTCTCATTCCGGCATCGACCTTCCGGTTGAAGGTACGGTGAACAACGCTTAGGATGACCAGATAAGTCTGGGTACCTGAGCAGACAGGTGTGGGAACCATGTTGATCTTTGATCCCCATTTTTATAATTAATCCCGATAATTAGTCATTAAATGTTGTATTTTCGGTTTTAATCGTATTTTTGTATCATGATTCAACGAATCGCAGAAGAACGGATACGGCACCTGCTGAGTGGATTCCCATGCGTGGGCCTGATCGGTCCACGGCAAGTGGGCAAGACCACATTGGCAAAAGAAATTGGCAAGAGCTTTGATCGTGTGATATACCTCGATCTTGAACTGAACTCCGATCTGGTCAAGCTGGAGGATGCGGAGACCTACCTCCGGCAGTTTCAAGAACACCTGATCATCATCGATGAGGTACAGCGAAAGCCTGATCTGTTCCCGGTCATCCGCGCACTCATCGATCAGGACAGGAGGCCCGGCCGGTTTATCCTGCTGGGATCCGCGTCACCGTCGCTCCTGAAGAACGCTTCGGAATCACTGGCTGGCCGAATCGCCTATCACCAGCTGGGAGGTGTTTCGATTCCTGAAATTCCTCCTGAATTCGACATCAACAGTCTCTGGCTGCGAGGCGGGTTTCCCGATGCATTCCTGAAACCGGGTTTCTGGCAGGAATGGATGGAGAATTTCGTCCTTACCTACCTCGAGCGCGACTTGCCGGGTCTCGGATTCCCAGCCGACCGCACCACCGGGCGCCATCTCTGGAGCATGATGGCTCATTACCACGGGAACCTGCTCAACTTTACCGAGTTGAGCAAGAGCCTGGAATTGAGCGCTACAACTGTTAAAAGATATATTAGTTTCCTCGAGGAAGCCTATCTGCTGAGGACTCTCGAACCCTATCATTCCAACCTTGGAAAAAGAATCGTTAAAACCCCGAAGGTCTATTTGCGCGATACCGGCATTCTCCATTACTTTTTAGGGGTCGAAACACTCGACGAGCTATTCGGTCACCCTAAAAAGGGGGCCTCGTGGGAAGGGTTTGTCATCGAACAAATCCTCCAGCAATTGCCCGTCAATCAACAGGCGTTTTTTTACCGCAGCCATGACGGCGCTGAAACCGATCTTGTTATTACGCGCGGAGGAAAGCCGGCAGCCTCTGTCGAAATCAAATTCGGTTCGGTTGCACGGCCATCGCGGGGAAACACAGAGTCGGTGAAAGCACTGAAAACCGAATCCAACTTCATTCTGGTAAATGGTAACGAAGATTACCTCCTCTCTTCCGGATTCCGGGTTTGTGGAATTAAGCTATTCCTTGACCGGTACCTGCAGACCCTGTAAGTTGCGGATAAAATGTCGTTACTTTTTTTTATCCGTGTGTTACTTTGGATTATCGTCCTTTTATGGAGAATTCGTGCCTGGAATCGTGCCCGCTATTCCTTTTCGATTACTGCTTGCAATTGAAGATACAATTCGGGAATTTTGTTTCTTACAACGTCCCAAACAATTGAGTAATTTATCCCCATGTAATCATGGATCAGCCTGTCCCTCATTCCTGCCATATCCTTCCAGTTGATTTTATTCCACTTGACTTTAAAATCAGCCGGTATTTTCTTTGTCGCTTCTCCAATAATCTCAAGGCTCCTGACCACTGCTCTTTTCAAAGTTTCATCCTGGATTAATTGGTCTTTTGAAAAATCATTCCCTGACACAGATAAAATAAACAGGCATTCATCTCTAATGTGTTTTATATATTCTATTGGTTCTTTAGACATACAAAACTTCCTTTAATATTTTCGGACCGATATAGGGGCTTAATCCATTTTTTGTAACTATTTCGACTTTCTCGTTTTTGAATAGTTTTTCGAATAAATCATAGGCAGCCATGTAATTATCATAGCTTTCCTTGCCCGGCTCAAAATCAATTAAAATATCAATATCACTCTTTGCTGATTGCTCACCCCGGACATATGAACCGAACAATCCAATATGTTGAATGCCATATTTTGAAAACTCCGGTTTAAAGGTCTTCAAAGTGTTCAGTATGTATTCTTTTGTCTTCATTTCATAAAGATCAAAGATACAAATCTTTAGTGTTTAAGCTTAAGCCTTGCTTCAAATTTGCGCTTAATGAATCTGAAAAGTCCCTGAAATTAACGGCATCACCGCGATTACATTCCAACAAGAGTTCAACATCGGCCGATCGGATGACGCGAACAACCTAACCCGTCTTCATAAATTCATCAAACCTTTCGCTTAGACGGTCACGATCCGGGTGTTCGATTGGATTTCTAGGTAAGAAGATATGCGAGTTTTCCAGTGATTGAATACCAAATTTTAGCATAGGCCCATCAACCTCAGCAAGGATGTCTTCACGGATATGAACAATAAAGTCCGGGCTGATACCAATTATATTTTTATCGAAGGCTGCGTGGTGAATTTTACAAAGTGATAGCCCATTCGGTACAATCGGCAGACCTTCATCATTGGAATCAGCAATGATGTGCGCCGCATCGAGGAGCTCGGTATGTCTCAATTTACAGAGGGTGCATTGAGACTGGTAAGCCCGTAAAACTCGCTCCCGGAATAATCGCTGATGTAAACGGACTTTTACCTGTCGTGTAAGATATAAGCGGCGAGCCTGATCAAGGTCATCGGTTGCTAAAACCTCGTTCTTGTTGTATTGAAGTTTCGGTTTGATGAGCGCCATCTCTTCCACGGCAACCGAGAAGCAAAGTTGTCCCGGATGATCCTGGATAATGAATACCGGCCAGGCAGCAAGGTACTTTCCGGGAACAATGCTTCTGAGATAAACCAATGGAACCTCGTTTTCCATGGCTTTCCGAAGTCCAACGTTATCACGGTGATTAATATCGATCCCACGGTAGCTGTATCGTAACAATCCATTTGCGTCAAAGGAATCCGTATAGGGGCCATCTGAAACCGTAGTAATGGATAGGGGCAACTCCATTCCTGCTGGTTTCCAAATACCTTGCGGCCCCTGAAGTGTAATCCGTTGATTGTAATAAACGAATCCATCTTCCAGAACTTTCCGTGGGATCACATCCTCATATAAATCGGATTGACCTTTGATCCAGTTGAAAGCTGCAATTCTATGAGCATTTTGGGACATGATGGAAAATCTTCAAAGGGAATAAAGATAACTAAAATCCTGGAGCTCTGAAGTCATCTGATTCATCCCGATCAGGTGCCAACTCCCACCATGATTTTGCATATTGATATTTTTCTTACCTTTGCCATCCCCGTCCTGAAAAGGGCGTGGTTCGGGCCCATAGCTCAGCTGGTCAGAGCATCTGACTCATAATCAGAGGGTCCTTGGTTCAAGCCCAAGTGGGCCCACTTGAAAATCAAGAGGTTAGGAGATCAAGAAATCCTAGCCTCTTTTTATTTGCATACAATTTGCATACATATGCAAATTTTACCCCGTAACATATTGATTTTGTGATTGTTGCAAGGCTCAAATGAACTCGATTTAGGTCTGATTCTATGCAATTTTTTATAACTCATTGATTTTTAGCTGGTTAACTTTTAAAAACACTCTGATTTTTTACGGGTTATTTGGCCCTAAAAACAACCCTCAAACTCCTTCTGTTTGCAAATTGCAAGCAAGGATATTCTCCTCCCCTCCGTATTGTTCGACCAGGTTTTTAATACAGAGTCGTTATTCCCAAAAATCTGTAACCTGGAACTGACAGGATTGGTTGGTCATTAGCCACGGCTGGCCTTTCAACCACACCAACACATGCTTTGGTAAGTGACTGAAGAGGCGAAGCTTTATAAAAAGGTGCGTAGAGGAGTCTTCAATGAAGAATTCCGAATGCCGACATTGGAGATTCAAGTAAACATGAAGCCATTTTCTTCTTCACTCGTCACTATTTGCGCTTCTAGCGTGCAAAAACCCAAAATTATCCCTAGCGCAGTCTTATCCTTGCTCCTTAATCTAAAAATCATAATGCTGACCTTCCCACCCTAAAAAACTGGACCATTCTAAAACAGAGGTTCAGACTGTTTTCAGATGATTCTAATCCGCCGGCTCAGTATAGACACTAAAACCATATTGCAGGGTTTTCATGGTTTTAAAGAATGATATGCTCAGTATTCCATATATAACGAACGCCATGGCTAACGAAGTTTACTGGAATCATTCGCTTTACTCACATCATCCAATATCTTCGAAATTTTATAGTATGATAATTCAACCGTCTTGCCCGGTACATTGTCAACTCGAACCAAACAACATTTTTCATTTTTCAATGCCGAAATAACGCCAGTGAAATGATTGCTGAAAGATTTCCAAATGACCTTGTCTCCAACTTTGAACCCCATAAAACATTGATTGTCTTTCAATCCTGAAAAACCATCTGCCCTTTCATTTATCAGCTCATTGCCTGTCTTCGTGATTTTATCGTATGATAATTCTACTGTCTTATTCGATTCATTATCAACTCTAATTAAACAATTTACATCGTCCTTTAAAGCTGAAATTACACCAGTGAAACGTTTGCCGAAGGATTTCCATGTGACCTTATCCCCTATTTTAAAACCTCTGAAACTTGGCTGAGTCAAGCTTCCCCATACGTCACCTTCGACTGCAAAATATCCACCCTGTACAATGCAAATTTTCGCATTCATTAGGAACTCGCCACCTGCCACCTTTTTTACAGTTTGTTCAATTGCATCTTCGACGGATTTCGAAGTTGTCCTGTTCAACTCTTTTTTACTACCACCAGAGTAAGTGGTAAGCACCTTATAGTTTAAACTTGGATCAATATTTCGGTTGGAGATCATGTTAATCGTTCCAATCTGCTTTACCGACCTGCAACTTGTCAGCATGATGGCGATAAAAAACAAGCGAAGAAATCTTTTCATTTCGTTACTTTAATAAGGGTTGATTTATCATTCTACCTTGGCAACTTGATATTTACTCGATTATCATTGTCTTCTTCACTCTTCGATCTCCCGATGTCACCAATACAGCATAAAATCCAGATGCCAAACCTGCCGTCGATAGTTGTATAACTCTGATATTGTGAGTACCAGAGTCAGAATAAACAACTTGCCCTAGGTTGTTAACAAGCTCAATTCGATCAATAACACCTTGAAAATCTGTCAGATCAATTTTTATGTAATCCCTAGCAGGATTGGGATAAACATTAATCAGGTCACTGAGAAATGTTTGTTCCACTCCAGTATTAGAAGTAACAGTCAATGGGCTTATGTACAGATTATTGGATTCATTGGATTCTTTTATAGTCATATCCTTGTCCACATAGGAAATAATAAAGTATGAACCGGGAGCTGTCTGATTCCAGAGGGTAATCAGTGCAGTTATCTGCTGCGAACTTACACCGGTTAAATTATATCCTTCGGATTGTCGAAGCAACAAATCTGTTTCATCTAAGATTTCATCTTGTGAGAGATAGAAATTTGTCTTAACTCCAGTGGCTAATACATTGCCTTGATTCCTGATTGTAGCACTCGCAATCATCGATCCACCCGGGACAATTGACGGAGGATAAAATGAAACATTTGAAATCAGTAAATCAACAAATAAGGTTGAAACAGAGAAGTAAACATCATAGGACCTGGTTGTAGTACCATTCTCTGCGGTTACTTTGACGGTTGTTACACCGGGTAACATATTTGCTGAGCTAATCGTTTTCGTTGCTTTAGGATGGGTTGTTGTAGCAGTTACTGTTGGAATCGAAGTGGTTCCGTAAGGCAAAACATATTGATAGACCCGTGTTTCCGTATCAAAGCCAGCAATAGTGACTCCATCGACTTTTAAATCGCTCAAAGTCGCATCCATACTAGCACCTTGAGTTCTATTTATGATTAAATCCAGCCGATACATCCCTGTATACCCAGATTCCTCTCCGGAAACAACCATATAAAGCATCGTCCCACCCGGAATTGATTGTGGATAAGAAAAACTACCCGTTGATCGGTCAGTCCAAGTTGTTAAATTTGTAGAAAAATAGACCTGACCTTTAAGCGTATAATTATCACTTGTAGGATTATAAGATTCATTTAATAATGAACCGTTTATCGTATAATTATAGCCAGGCGGTAGAAACACTTTGTAATAATCAATATCAGTAGTGAGGTGAAGATTTGAGCCTTGTGTATTCCTTTGTGCTTGGTTGCCATTAAAAACAATTGGCAGAAGATATGAAGCTGCCACTGAGTTATTCGGTTCATAAATATCTGCATACAATGGTGCTGGTAAAACGGTAACCTTTATAGGATTTTGAAAGTTTGTAGCCCCAGTTAATTTGGCATTTCCCGAAGCATCAGTATGAAGAATAGCACACAAATATGTGCCGGGATTGACGTTCAGCGCAGCTGTCTGAAACGTCAGTCCATTTGTATAATGGGAGTTAACCGGCAATAAGAGACTCCCAGAAGTCTGAATTGTTTGACCATTTGTACCATCCAAATCATAAAATGCTATAGAAGCCATCCCATTAAAAGCAGTCGATCCATTATTGGAAATATCAAAGGAAAAAGTTGCAGGAGAGCCTTGAATCAAAGGTTGAGGAGTGACCGTAATGGATTTATATAACTCAATGTTGCTGCTCCATTGCACTTTGAGGCTTAAATAATTGGTGTAAATACCACTATTAATTGCTTTCCAACTACCACCAGTCGGTCTGTAATAAACCCGAATATTATAATTGCCCGGCAAAAGTTTGTAGAGTTGTGAATTAGTAAATTGGACGTCATTAGTATAGACGTGCCCACTTGGAAGTGTTTCTCCATTCCAGATTTGAATATAATCAATGAAATTCCCATCCGTATCAAAAGCTGCGGCGCAAAATTCACCAACAAATTGTGTATTGCCATAGTTTCGGAAATTTGTTGTGACAGTAAATAGACTGCCATAATTAACAGGATTTGGAGAGACTACCATACTGCGATATAATCGAATGTCATAATTTATCCGGTCAGCTGGAGGTTGAATCCCAATAACGGCCATCTGTTCCTGTGAAAAATCCCCATTACCGGATTCAAGGTTGCTTAATAGTAAGAAATTTCCATTTCCTCCACCCCCCCAACCCCAATTAAAGTGAAAATAGCTTTGAGAATTAAATCCATCACACACGAATGCATGACCACCTATTGTAGGCGTTAGACGTTTACCTCGGTAAAGGATCGGTCTTCCATCTATCAATTCCTTTTTCAGGATATTTTCCCACTCTGTTGGGGAGTAGTCCGCCATCTGAATACTAGTGAGTTGAGTGGAATATCCGAAATAAGTCTTCAATGCATATTCTGAGGATGGACCAGCAAACCCAGTAATAGATGCGCTGCTACCATCCTTGTTATTACCATATTGCATGTCAACACCAATTCCGCAATGACTCATAAGCGTCGCCAAAGCTGGTTGAAAAACATTAGTTTGCGGCTCATTTGGCATCTCTGACCAATTATATGTTGTTGAACCAAAATCTGCTGCCAGCTGTTTTCCAGAACCATAATCAAAATATGAATGATTATTTTGGCCAGTTGCTGGGTAATTCCAATACTTCATGATTTGTGCCATCGCAGTTGCTACACAACCAGTCACTGCGCGATCATTACCAACCATTGGGCAACTTGCATTATATGGAGGACCTTGATCCCATTTAGTCTTAGTCAAGGGTTGAATCGAATTGACTCCCTGCACCACGGGTTCAAAACAAAATTCCGCATCCCATTGATTTTTAATTTCAATCGAAGCTGGTATTGAATGAGTTTGGATAAAACGAATTTGCTGTTTGTAACCGCTCAACCAAGATGCTAATGCAGGAGAAATATTATCTGGATCTAACCCACCTTCATCGGAATACCCCAATATAGGAGTCATCTGATCATCTCCTGAAATAATTAAGAAACCGTTTTTCCCATTCACATTGAAGATATAGTAGTAGGTTTCCGGAAGGGAAGTTTTGAGATTAGTTGAATCTTCTGCCCTCTCCTCGTAAACAAGAGACAGATTTAAGGAACCTTTCAGCTTGTCAAATCCTTCCACGGTGGAAAGAAATTTCTTGCCGACAGTCATAGCGGTTTGCTTATCGACATGTTTGGCTTGAACTGGAGACAATACAAAAACTAGAAGTAGGATGAAAATTAACTTTGTCGGTTTCATTTGGAGATTGTTTTTGAGGTGTTTGGTTAGCCTGGCCATAAAACAGAACGTGGACCTAGTCATACTCCCTTCCAGGTACCAGCAAGCACCCATACTGAAGTAAACCAAGCCCACGCCTAAACGTGGTCAACTCAGTTACTCTCCAGTATTTGAAAATTGCTGGTTTCGGAAGAGAGAGTATCTAAATGACCTTATCTTATTCTATATCTGCTATTTCTGTTTTGTAGCTTTACATTTTTTATACTTATGCAAGGTAAACATTTTTGTTCATACGGGAAGATCGACCATCAGTAGGAATTTTCTAATCAAATTTTACATATTGAAGTCAGTTCTTTTGTGTGAATCCGTACTTATTTGATTCCATTTCGCAAGCGCAAGTCTTTGCCAGGCCTGGATGTGGATTTACAACACTGAACGCTCTCCTTCATCTCTCCTGTATTATTCTCCGAATGAGTTATTGTTGAAATACGGTAAAGTCTCAGCAGATTTCCCAACCTTTCATCATGACACCAACTTTAATTGGGAAAGTCTCATTTTGAATGTAGCCTATATAAGGGACGAGTACACTCCCTGATTAAAATTATCAGAAAACTTCCTGAAACTCTATTTTAAAATGGTCCAGTTTTCAGGGGGGGAGGTCAGGAAGGTCAATGCGGGTAGCTGATGTTGCTGGTAGTTTTAGTTTTTATAGGTGAAAATATAAAGCATATTTTGGGGCTTATTCTCGATATAACTCATAGTATAGTATTTTTGGTCAGTAATATAGTCACTAAGAAATCTAAATACAGTTTTATCTACTTTTTCATAGGATGATTTGACTGCATTTACTGGGTTGACTTTATCTCCATTTTCATTTGCAGATTCAATAAAGAAAGCTTTTGGCTCTTTAGGTAAAGAAACTTTAAATTGAAATTCCTCAACACCAGACTGAAACCTTTTTAAACAAATACTCATGTTCTCACTTTCATTTTCGAACAAGCTTTCTTCTTTCCCTAATTTCAATACATAACAAATATTGAACTCCCCTTTAGGTGGAACAGGTGCATCAAAATATATCTTAAAATCGTGAATAAATACTTTCCCATTTGAATTTTTTAAGTTTTCAATTTTCAATTCCTTTCCACTTTTTAAATTATAAGCTTTTATTTTTATCTGGTCAGTCGATGACTTATATTCAACAGTTTCACTATGAATTATAAAGTTGGTTGCACTATGGGATGTATTTTGCACTATCATATTACGAATTGACAAATAGCTTGCACTATCAATTAATAAATCATGGCGATATACCTTTTTGTATAAATGAAGTGTATCAGGATATTTTCTATTAGCTAAGACACTTAAAGCAACACTTAACCTATACTTAACCAATAAAGTCTGAAATATATTGTCAGGTTGACAATAGTCATTTACTTGTTTTTCTTTTAAAAAGTGTTTAAGAAAAGGTGAAAAAGAATTATTAATTTGTGATTCTTTATATGTTGATTTTATTTTCTGGGTCAATTTTTCTTTGAATTGGCACACATCTCTATATTGCAAACTTCTTTTATATATTAGGTGTTCAATCAATGAAGTATCAAAGGAATAATCAGTTTTATCATCTTTTATTATAATAACAGTTTTGTCGAATGCAAGTCGCATACCTAATTCAAACATAACATTTGGATTTTTACAACTCACATCACAAACAATTACTGGATTCTCAAGAATATTTTGTACAATTTTTTTATGTATTACTCCTACGTCAGCCGAATCACTTACAAGCTTTGGAACAAATCCAGCATCCTCAATAGCTTCAGAAATTATAGATTTTATTTCGATCCAATATTCTTCATTACAATCATCAATAATTGAAATTGGCATTACTATTCCACAAATTTTTTCGTCCTTCTTCTCCATTTCCAAGTTGTATTAATTAAAAAAAAGTATTTCTATATATCAATCTGTAATTGTATGTAAATCAATAATTATGCTCCAGGATGGTATTTAAAAACAATTTCGATTTCTGCGATTGAAAATTGCCAACAACGGTTTATGGTATGGTGTCGTGCGAGAGTGCGAGACGTTTTCCTATCAGTTTACACCGAACTTCTTAACGAGCCACAAGCGCTCGCAAACCTCTGAAACCCGCATGCACTATACCATGTATTACCGGCTGGCATTTTGCAAAATATTTATTACTTTTTATTCAAGTACATTTCTATATCTTCATTAGAAATATTACAAATAGAAAAACCAAACGAATGGTATGTTAACTTTGCCGTTTGTTCTACGATTTCTAATCTATAAAAAGCTTCCAATAAATTCTTACCTACTGTCACTACGCCGTGATTTTTCATTAGAATAACATTATGATTGTTTATTTTTTGAGATATAGAATCGGATAATCGCTGTGTCCCCATTGTTGCATAATCAACAACACCCACGACACCAATATTTTTTGCACTTTCTGCTGTAATTATAACATTTATCTCTTTATCTATGATAGAAAAAAGAGTAGAATAAAAAGAATGTGAGTGAATAATCGCTCCTATGTCAAGACGAGATTTATAAATGCTTGAGTGTATTCTATGCTCCATACTTGGCTCATGTAAACCGTCAATTATATTGCTATCAAAATCCATTTCTATAATATCCGAATCTTTTAGCTCATTTTTGTTAATACTTGAAGGTGTTATAAGCATTCCACCATCTACTCTACAACTAATATTACCTCCTAACACAGTAGTCAGACCACACTCCCATAAGCGCTTCATATACTCGGTTAAGCTGTGTTTTAATATGTTTTTTTGTTCCATATATGTAATCTTTGTTTTAATCTGGTTGTTTTATTTGTACTGCACTGTCCCCATACTACCACTATCGTCCCGGCTGCAGTCGGTTTTAAATCCATGCGAACGGTCTATTGTTTAACACTGGCAATCCAAAAATCTTCAAATTGTTCACACAACGCCTTGTATAAAAGGCTATCTTTATTTATTTTATACATTTGCGACTGTGCACTAATTTTACCTTTTACCCTAAATCCCAAGTACAACGCATTATCAAATATATGGAACTTTATACGCATTAATTCATTGGTCAACGCCAACTTAATATCAGGATTTTTTTGTTGTAGGCTCATAACCCTATCAACTGTAGTTTCAATATCCTCTCGTATTTTTCCATCATATACATCTTCTAATTCTTGCTTTCTCCTTTTGACACAGAGAGATTCACTATCAAGCAAAATAAATCGCAGATCACCTTTTTTTTTACTTAGTAAGATTCTCATTTTGCTTATTGGATTTGAAAAAAACACATTCCCTTTTAGAGAATAAACAAGTATTTTGTTTGAGTTGACTGCATCGCTATATATATCATTGGTAGCCGCTTCTTCGCTTTCATAAACTCGAAGTATTATTGCCGTTTGTTCTGAACATGTGGCTCTTAATATTTCTGTTCTAGCCCGCAAACCTTCACGAATCATATTGGAAAGTTGTGTTCGTAGGACTTCCTGAAATCCAGAGCCGCCACCGAAGCACACAGGCGTTTGCCTCTTATTATACAGAGAATCTAACAATTCTATTATGTCAATTGCTTTTTTGTCAGATATGTAATTCTTATACTCCCTATTACATAAATACCTATTGTGGGTGTCATCAAAACATAGTATCAATATCGGTATGCAGTTATCATAAGCAGTTATAAACTCTTTCTCCCAAGTAATTTTACCTATTTTTTCGCGAATGACAAAAACACAAATGTCTGCGTCTTTAACACTTAAGATGGAATTTTCTTCCCAAGACGCATCCAAACCATTTTGATATATAATGCTTCCATCTTGATAAAATGAACTCAAACCCCCAAATTCTTTTGTCACATTTTTAAAGTCACTGGCATATTCTTTTATATCATCTGCACCACACATCATAATTTTCAACATTGGAATTCCTCCTAATATATCGTTTTAAATAATTCATTTTCTGTTATTTGTTGTTATACAAGTTATATGTTTTGTTTTTCACCGTTGAATGTTTTGCTGTGTTGTCAGCCCGTCCGCTGTCTTGTCCTAAAATATGGCTACAGGTTAAATATTAATTATTTCTGCATTCAAATACCATTTTAGGTGTTTTATAGCCTAAAGATAAGTGAAGTCTTTTTGAGTTATAAATCCCTATGGCATTTTTTGTCGCTTTCCGAGCATATTCAGAACTGAAGAAACATTGATCGAGGTAAAACTCGTCTTTTAAAATACCATTAACACACTCGGCAACAGCATTTTCATAACAATGGTTCTCCTCGGTCATACTTATTCTTATTTTGTTCTTTTTAAGTCCGTTTACATATGGGTGGCTGCAATACTGTATGCCCCGGTCGGAGTGGTGTACCAATCCGGCCGCTGGCCTGGCTTGCCTCAGGGCCTGTTGGAGGGCCCGTAGGCAGCCAGCCAGCTCCAGTGTGTC